>OBEQ012893103.1_pt1 | contig 45460 bp, 42 predicted proteins | sample 1670901 | NCBI WGS metagenome assembly OBEQ01 (sample SAMEA104232315, study PRJEB22302) | groundwater metagenome | biome: forest; feature: aquifer; material: groundwater | place: USA | collected 2011-08-07 | depth 5.4 m
CCTTTATTCGTCATTGGGCGAGTGTGAGCATGCCTCCTGCCGCGATTGCGCGCAGGTGCAAGACCGCTTGGGCAATCCCGCCCATGCTTTCGGAGGAAGCCATGACCCGCCGCACCCCCCGTCCTTTTGCGCTTCACCCCGTGATCGCCGCCCTGGCGATCGCCCTCGCTCTCGCCGGCTGTGGCGGTGTCGAAGACGCCGACATCGCCAAGAAAGCGCCGGCGGCGGCGACCGACGCCTGCGCCGGCCTGTGCGGCACCGGCACCACCTGCGGTGCCGACGGCAAGTGCAGTGCCCCCGCCACCACCGACGCCTGCGGCGGCGCCTGTACCACGGGCACCACGTGCAACACGGTGAGCAAGATGTGCGACCCGTCGTCGACCACCGACGTCTGTGGCGGGAGGTGCGCGGCCGGCACGGTGTGCGACGTGCAGGCAAAGAAGTGCTTCGTCGCGTCCACGCCGAGCATGCCCGCGGCCGGCGAGATTCTCGTGAAGTGCACGGGAGTCGCCGAGTTGCGCCAGATCGGCTTCGAGATCGCCTCGACGCCGGAGAGCCTGGGCGGGAGTGAGTGGAGCTGGTATAAGGGCTCCATCACAGCCGCAAGCGCAATCGGCGCGAACAATGTCGTCGAACTCCGGCTTCCGATCGTGAGCGGAACGACGGCGGGTGCGCTGCGGCTCAGCTGCCAGAAGCCCGACGGAAGTTGGTGCTACTCGAACTACGACGCGCCGGTCGCGAACGTCTCTTGCACCGCGACCCCGTACGGCGCGGCCACGGCGACGCTCGGCCCGACCCGCGTGCAGGGCACGTCCTCGCGCCGCGTCGAGGGCACCGCGAAATGGGGCACGGGGAACATCCCGGACCCCATGTTCACCCCCGGCACGTAAGCCGCCTGGCGCCACGAAGAAGCTCTCTTGAGCCGTCGATTGAAACCCTTCGGGGAATCAGTCGGCGGCTCGTTTTTGTTTTCGTGCTAAAATAGGACTGATATGTCAGTCAATAGATCAGTCCTGCGCCTGCCTCCGACTTCATTTCTTTTTGTTGTGGCTTGCGTGCTTATTGTTGCGGTCGCGGCATTTCCTATTTTTCATTTTTATTTTGTTCCCGTCATCATCGCTTTAACGATTCTTGGCGCCATTGCCGCCGTGAAACAGCCGCTGGGGGCGCTTGCCTTTATTGCTTTGTATTTGCCCTTCGAGCCCTTCTTGCTCAAATTCGTTTCCGACGATGTGTATGTCTTTGCCAAATATCTTCCCGAGCTCCTGATGTATTTTCTCGGCGCGGTCTTGTGTTGGCGCATGGTCGCACGCAAGGAGAAATTCGCCTCGACGCCGCTTGATTTCCCCTTCATTTTATTTCTCGTTGTTCTCATTGCTTCCGCGCTTATCAATGCCGTGCCGCCGACGATTGCCTTGCTTGGCATCAGGCAAATCATCCGCTTCATTCTTGTTTTCTTCATCGCGTACCATCTTCATCCTCCGACCGTGTTTATTCGACGGCTCACCGTTGCTTTGTTTGCCGTCGTGCTTTTTCAAGCTAGTCTTGGTTTGATGCAAAAAGCGACAGGCGGTTTGCTCGACGCGTATCTGTTGCCTTCGGCATCCCGCACGCTTGGCGACATCACGCTTACGGCAGGAACTTCCGAATTTTGGGATCCGGGTTCGCGCATTTTTGGAACGCTCGGCCGCTATGATCGTTTGGGAAATTTGCTTGCATTCTTTCTCGCGCTTTGCGTCCCGCTTGTGTATGAGCCCCGTCTGCGTGCGGGGCGGCGTGCATGGTGCCTCGTTCTTTTGCTCGGATTGCCGGCGCTCATCTTCACTTTTTCGCGCGCTTCGTGGTTCGCTTTCCTTCTCGCTTTTTTGTTTGTAGCCATCGTCCTGCGGCGCGATAGGCGGGTGGCCATTGCATTTGGTTCGGCGGCCATCCTTCTTGCCTTCTATGTTGGCATTTCCGGATTGCGCGTAGGTTTCATCACGGAAGCCCCGGGCCAAACCCTTGTGGAACGTTTTTATGAAACCTTCAGTTATGCCCGATGGCGCGGGGAATATTATGGCCTTGGCCGTCTGTTTTGGATGGTGCAAACGCCAAGCGTCGTCGTGCCCGCGGCGCCTTTGTTTGGCCATGGCCCCGGGCAATTCGGCGGGGGAGCGGCGGCGGCGCTTGGGCGAACGGTTGTCTATGATCGATTGGGCCTGCCCTTTGGCGTGTATGGAACGGACGGATACATTGATAACAATTGGTTTTCGCTTTGGGGGGAAACCGGCACGCTCGGCATTATCCTGTTTTTGAGCATGGGCATTTTGCTGTTTCGCGCCGGCATGCGTCTGTATCGTGAAGGGGAATATCCTTTTGCCCGTGCCATTGGCGCCGGATATGCGGGAGCTCTCCTGGGCGCGGCCTTGATCGGGTTTTTGTCCACGGCTTTTGAGATTCGGACATTTGGGTTTTATCTTTGGATGTATGGGGCTTTTGTGGTGAAGATGAATGTGAAACGCCCGCATGCCCGAAAGGCCTTTCGGGCGGGTGAAATGCCATGACCATCATTCAAGCCAATAAATTCTATTTCCCCCGCTGGGGGGCGGATCGGTACATGATTGATGTGTCCCGTGCTTTGGCTGTCCGCGGGCATCGCATTATTCCTTTTGCCATGAATCATCCGCAAAATCTTCCGACGCCTTATGCGAAGTATTTTCCTTCATTCGTTCAAACCGAACGCGTGGAATATGGCTGGCAGGCTTTGCGCACCATGGGCCGCATGTTTTATTCGCTTGAAGCGCGCCGCAAACTGGCGCATCTCATCACGGATACAAAACCGGATATGTGTCACCTGCACAATATCTATGCGCAAATTTCCCCTTCCATTCTCCACACCCTGCATGCGCAAGGCGTGCCGACCGTCATGACCGTACATGACCATCATCTTATTTCTCCGCAATACGATTTGTGGGCGCCCGGATGCGGCCCCGATATACGCGGCATGGGTTTGTGGCGGGCCGCTCGCACGCGCTTTCACAAGCACTCATTTGCCGCAAGTTTTCTTCAGGCCGCCCTCTTCGCTTTTCATCGTCGCCTGCGATTATACGAACGCTTCGTGGATCTTTTCCTCTGCCCATCCGCCTCTCTTGCCGGCCAGCTTGATCTGGCTGGATTTCCAAAGGAAAAAATTCGCGTCCTGCCCTTTGGCATTGAATGCGAAAAGATTCGTCCCGCGTATGATCATGCGGGCTATGTGCTTTTTGTCGGCAGATTGGCTTCGGTGAAAGGCGTGGAGACGGTCGTGGAAGCGGCGCGCGCATTGCCGGCCATTTCCTTTCGCATTGCGGGAACAGGTCCGCAAGAGGCGACCGTGCGTACCGCGGCTCACGATCTTCCCAATGTTGTTTTTCTCGGCTATCTCTCCGGAGAGGCGCTTGAGGCGGCATATGCGGGAGCTTTGGCCGTGCTTGTTCCGTCGCGCATGCAGGAGACCTTTGGTTTGGTGGCGCTTGAGGCGATGGCTCGAGGAAAGCCGGTCATTGCGAGCGCCACGGGGGCTTTGCTCGAGGTGGTGGAAGACAGACATACGGGTTTCTTGGTTCCGCCCCTTGAAATGGCAGGGTGGGTGGAAGCGATTCGGCGTTTGGCAAGCGATGAGCCTTTGCGCCAAGCAATGGCCCATCATGCGAGAATTGCCGCAGAAACCCGTTTTGACGCCACAAAACATTTTGAAGGGGTCATTGCGGCGTATGAAGAGGTGAAGCGGAATCGCCTTGCTGTGGATAACATTTGACCGTTCAAATTGAGGAAGAAACCCATTTTCTCTTCGGAAAATGAAAAAGTCTATGGATATCTTGAGTCAAGGTTGGGGTTCAAAATGAGGAAAACAAGGTCTGTCAAATCGGGCAAAATCTATACGCTTTTCGTTTGCACTTTTAAATTAGGAATAAAGTTCAATGCTTCGTACAAATACATAGTCTGTTCTCCAATATCTTCCCAATCATAGTGTCTTGCGACGAAGGCGCGGGCATCTTTGCCGACGGCTGCCGCCAAGTCCGGATGTTCAAGCAACATCATTATTTTTTCCACCAAGTCGTCTCTATTGCCTGTGCGGAAGCTCAAGCCATGCTGTTGGGTCAGTTCGAGATTTTCGGGAATATCAGATGACAGAACGCATTTGCCATAGGACATGGCGTCGAGAACGGTCAGCGGCAATCCTTCCGAAGTGGAAGGATGTATCACCGCATAACTGCCGGCATACAAGGCGCGTATCTGTTCTCCGCATTGATTGCCCGTCATGACGATGCTCGGTTCCCCTGCCGCCAGCGCCTGCAATTCCTTCACATAATCATCCGTAAAGGCGGAGCCTCCGACAATCACCAATTTCTTTCCCGCGGTCAGGTTTGGGCTTTGCGCGCGCAAACGCTTCCACGCTTCGATGAGTTCATGCGCATTTTTGTGACGTACAAGGCGAGCGCAGAGCAGGAGATATTTTCCGGGCTCAAGATCCCATTCTTTTATTTTCGTCATGTCCGGTATGCCATTGTCCAGACGCGTACCATTTGGAATATAGACGGTGTCCGTTCCATATTGCATGTGCACATAGGTTTGCAGGGTTTTGGAAACGACAATGGTTGCTCCCGGCGCGCGCAAGGCCATGTGTTCGCCCATGCGTAAGAAAAAACGCGCGCAAGGTCCCCATTTGCCGTGGGAACGGTCAATGCAATGAAAGGTGACGATGACACGGGACGAGGGGCGAAGCAAGCGGGGAAGCCAGGCAAGAAGCGCCGGACCAACGCCGTGAATGTGGAAGACGTCGACGTCTTCCCATGCCGCACGGATTATGGAAGTGAAGGTATGGCTGATCGTATCAAGATGTTTGGTGCGAATGGACGGCGTGGCAATACAGCGTATGCCGCGATGCGCATGAATAGGCCAGATAAACCAGGGACGGCAAAACACAAGCACATCATGCCCCCGCTTGGCGAGTTCCGCCGAGAGTTCCTCGACATGGCGCTCAATGCCACCCGAGCCCGGAATCCCCTTTTGACCGATCATGGCGATTTTCATAAGGGGAAACCTTAGCGTCAAAAAAGCACCCTGTCAATCCACAGAGTGCAGTTTGTTTGAACATTATTGTCTTTTTTAGCGGTTATCTCTTAAAAACCGATATACTTCTTGTCCGTTTTCAATGGACAAGATTTAGAACTTTCTTTGCAAGGTCTCTTCCACGACTTTTCCAAGGCCAAGAGCGAGGGCATCATCGGGCAAATCGGTTGTGATGGTTTTTGCCCCAGCCGTGAGAATGGCGCCCGTATTCATGTCCACGCCCGCCGCATCGCTTTCAATGAGGAGCGGAGCAAAATGGCCGATCTGATTTTGTTCGGGTCGCAAGGCGACTTCAAACGCGACGCCGACGACGCGGCTGTGTGCGGGAAGGGTCGGTTCTATGCGATCGGCGCCCCAAACTACCATGCGCGTTCCCGTGTCGTAGGTCATGCCATTGCCTTGGGAAACGGTTTGACGACCGGTGAATCGCACATTTACCGGTAGGCGCCCTTGAATGCGCACACGTTCAATCGGGCTTATCGTATTGCGCAAGGTCCAGAAAATCCAGTAGCGCGTTTCTTCGCCGACGATGGGCGGAAGAGGCCCGCGCCCGATTTGATCGCCGGAAGGAGCGACATAGCGGCCAAGAGCGTTCAGCGTAAAAGGCGTAATGGGCGCAGAGGAGACGTCGGCGCCGCGACTGATTATCGGAGTGCCATCATCGCTCATGCGATACGAAGCAAATGCATGTGTGATGATGCGCACCTGCCCGTTCTCGGGTATATCGCTTTGCTGGATAAACGGTTTGAGCCTTGCGCGTACGATCACCGTGCCTTGGGCTCCCGGTTCAAGACGTTTGAGCCGCGCATCCGTTTTTGCATCCACGACATAGACATGGTCGGCAAATAAAGGGCTGTCCGTTTCAAAACCAATGACCGCATTCAGCAAAGGAATATCCCCCTTGTTTTCATACGCAACCATCGCCTCCGCCACTTCGCCCGGGCGCACAGCATCTTGCGGCAGGGTGTGGCTTAGGTGAAGCGGCGGCAAAGCGACCGGGCGTTCAAAGACCAAGGTTTCCTGATGATACCGTTCATGGTCAAAAGAAAAAGAGGGCCGGATTTCAAAACGCGCATGTTCTTCCGCATCGCCAAGCACGCCGCGGAATGACCAGGTACCGGAAGCTCCCGCTCGTATGGCGGGCAAGGGAACCAATCCATTGCGCAGAGGAATCGAGCTTTCGCGCCACACGAATCCTTTGGGCCAGATCGGTTCTAAGGCAAGCTCGGGGAAATCAATGCCGCCGGTATTTTTATAAGTGACCGTTCCGGAAATAGATTGATGGGCAATGAGGCGAGAGGAAATTTCCAGGCGAAGCGTAAGCGCGGAACGCAGAGGCGAAAAAGTTTGGAAATCAATCTTTTGTCCCAAGGTATCATGTATGCCGTGGGTGAAGGTAAGCATGCTACGGAAGGTTTGTTTGCCGCCCACATCCCCAAACATCACGCCACGGATTTTTACAAATCCTTCTGCGCCAACCGGCACAGTTCCCAGGTCAACGGTATGGTGCGCCGTGAGATTGGCCAAATCGGTGGAGAGCTCTTGAAGCAAGAAATGCGCGGGGAAGCCCAAAAGGAGTTTGGCATGACGCAATTCCTCTCCGGTTCCATTCGTATAATGAATGATGAGGGTGGAAGGCGCGCCTGTGATGACTTCATGCGGGGCGACCGTGGCTTGGAAAGCGATGCGATCTTCAAAATCGACGGGATGGGAAAAAGTGAAAAGAAGCCCGGTTGCCAAAAGCCCCAAGGAAAGCCCGATGATGAACAGGTCGGCGGAAAACATCAACCGGGGAAAACGGAAACGGCCGGCATAGCGTTTTTCAAACCAATGCACGAAGGGAAATAAAACCATTTTGCCCGGATGCGCCACGACACAAGCGGTACGCCCAACAATGGATTCGGGTTTGATCGAATCGCAGGCAATGCCGAGGCGGATGTCATTGAGGAGGGACATGGGGAGAAGGCTTTGAGGACGGTGAGGGCTTTGAGGACGGTGAGAAAAAAGCCTGGTGCTTCAAAGCCTTCAAGGTGCTTCAAAGCCCTCTCCCGTCAGCGTAAACACATTTGTCGATAAGCCGACGATTTCGGCAAAACCGTCTCCTTCTACATCGGCGACGGCCACATCGATTCCTTCCCTGCTTTTCGCGTCTCCCGCGAAGAACTGCCTTTTCAGAATACCCTTTCCCGAAAATACGCGCACATGCGGCCCGCCCCCCGCACCCGCGCCGGTGATGATTTCCACCGTGCCGTCGCCCTCCACGTCGCCCGCCGCCACATGCACGCCACCCGTGAACTTTTTATCGTAAGCGAAGAAGCTCGCAAGCGGTTTTCCTTCTCCCGGAAATACGCGCACATGTGGCCCGCCCCCCGCCCCCGCGCCGGTGATGATTTCCGCCCGACTCTCCCCGCGCACCTGTGCCACAGCGACGCTCGCGCCCCCGCGGAATTTTGCATCGTAGGCGAGAAAGGAAGAGAGAAGAGAACCGTCCAAACGGTATACGCGGATTTGCGGCGCGCCCACGCGAGGACTTGTCACGAGCTCCGGTCGCCCGTCGCCGTCCACATCGCCCGCGGCCACATTGATTCCCGGCCGCGCATATTCTCCATACGGCGCAAGACGCAGGAGCATGCGGCCATCCGCGGCGGTTATCGTGACAAATGTTTCATCTGCGACGATGCGTTCCCACACGCCGTCTTGGTCCAGATCCGTCTGCAATACGCGCGTTCCTCCGCGCGCGCTTTCCTCATAGGCGAAAAACCCCGTGCGTTTCACCAAGCCTTGCCCATTAAAAATGCGCGCGAAGGCGCCATTGGGAAAAGCGGCATCCCGTATCTGTTCAATCGGTCGCAAAAGCACGATGCCATCTTGGGCGTTCACGCGCACGCGCGAGGAAATACTGCCATTGTTTACCGTCATATCTTGGGTGCCGTGCACATGTTCATATTCGCCGTCCAATTGGACGGTTTGCGGGGAAGAACCGGCATTGAGCACGACTTTGCCATGGGAAAAATCGCGCGTCCACACCTGCGGCCCAACCGTCCTCGGGTCGCTTTTTGCGCTTCCCAAAAAGGCATGGTATTCGTCATAGCTCCAGAGTTGCGCATGGCTTTCCGTGCCGAAGTCAAAAGAGAAAAATCCGTCGCCAAGCAAGGTGGTGGCAAGACCGAAGCGCATGTTCCGATAATCGGTTTGATCGCCGGCATTGCCGGTATTTACATTCACCACGAGTATCGGGGGAGCGACGACGGTTTTTCCTTCGCGCACATAATCCCGCAGGGCATCGCTCCAATGCGATACCGCGGAACCCGTCGAGGGAAAAGATTCATACATGCGGCCATTCACATACGGAGCAAAGGCGGAATTTGAACTGCCGTTTGAAATAAGAATAGGGTCGGGTCCGATTTTTTCGCGCGTGAGGCGGAATAAATTGGCGAAGCCGGAAGCCCATCGGGCATTTGCTTCCGCGGGCATATCGTTTTGTCCATCGCGATCCGTATCAACAGGACCGTTCCCATCGATGGAATCCTGGACCTCATCGTAAAAGATGCCATCCCACAAACCGCTCGCGATAAGCCGATCGGCGACATGGGAAGCGAGATACGACGTCCAGCCGGAAGCAAGATTGAGCGCGGTGGTTCTTGGCCAAATGGATTTACGATTTCCCTGCGCGTCCCGAAGCCACCAATCGTCTTGTATTCCCGCCTTCATCATTTCATGCAGGGCATCATGCCAATAGGCATCGTTCCAGCTGACCGCGGGAACATAGGCGAGAATTTTTATCTGCGGATGGCGGCGGCGTATTTCGGTGAAAAATGGACGGTTATATATTTGCGCTTCCGAAGGGATGATGATGAGGTCAAAAGCGGCGAGCGCGTCTAAGGTCTGCGGGTTTTCCAGAGCCGAGCCGGAAAGCAAATAATAATTCGCCGTGCGCACGAATGGATGGTAGGTCGAAGCCGCAAAGGGATGAAGGGAAGGGAAAAGAAGAGCGAGAAAGATCGCCGTGGAATGCAGAACGCCAAAGGTGGAGTGCCGGGAGGGAAACATGGTTGGATGGCATGGAAGGCTTTGAGGGCTTTTCCTTACCTCTTTTCTCCCAAAGCCCCCGGATTCGGCGAGTACAGCTTATTCCTGATTTTCCATTTGTCCACGTATTGGCCTATGCCTTGGCGGTCGCGCTTATTGCGAACCGTCGTGGTATTCTGTGACCAGCGAAGAGCCGATTCAAAATTAATTTTGTAACGCCCTTGTACGACGACATAGGTTATTTCTCCCGCGGCCAATGCGCGACGAATGGTTCTTTGACTCACGCCAAACAAATGTGCGGCTTCGGAAACCGAGAGTCGAATGACAGGTTGTAGGGGCATAGGAGATAAGTTTCATTTAGAAAAAACCATGTTTGACTACACCAGAGTAGCCAAACTAAGCCATTTTTGTCAAATCAAGCCTTCAACCATTGATTTTTGGCCCGTTTTCCGCTAAGGTGCTGCATATTCTGTTATTCGTGTAAGGTCTTACCCATTCATTGCAACATCCCTTGTGCCGACTCAAAAGGAACAAAAGGAACGGTTCCTCCTCTATCGCATTCGCGTTCATAAGGATCGGCATGCCTTTGTGGAGCTTCATGCGCACTATGCACCGGGCATATTCCGTTTTCTCCGCAGTAAACTTCCTTCGCGGGAAGATGCGGAAGACGTATTGTCTCTCACCTTTCTGCGTGTCTGGAATTATCTCTCCAGCACGGAAGTGGAAAGCGCCTCCGGTCTGACATTCACCATCGCCCGTTCGGCCATCGCGGAATTCTACCGTTCTCGCCGCCGCGTCGAATCGATAGACGTGAATGAGACAAAGGCCCAGCTTGCGACGGATGAAGGCGCGGAAGCCACGCGCATGCAATCGCAAACAGAAGTGGCCCTTGTTCGTCAGGCATTGGAAGCGTTCGACGATGATGCACAGCTTGCTTTCACCCTGCGCTATTTTGAAGGGATGAGCATGCGCGATGTCGCCGCGCGCTTGCAGAAGACGGAAAATGCGACCGCCGTGCTGCTTCATCGGATTAAAAAGCGTTTACAAGAACAATTCAAATGAGACCTTTGGCGGACAAAGAAAATCCATCTTTTTTCAGAGGCCTCCAGATAATTCTGTGGACAATCGCGCATTCGAACAATTGATGCATCGCGTAAAAAACGCGCCGGAACTCGGCGGTGGTTTTTCGTCTGCGGATCTTGCGCGAAGCCGCGAGCGCCTTTGTCGCGATCTCAATGTGCCGGCATCGACTCTCGAGCCGCATAGGTACGCCGTATGGGAATATCTGGCTTATCTCCGCTTTGAAGCGCAACGCCTTGTCCTTCGTCCGCTCGCGGCCACCGCCGGCGTCGCGGGGCTCATGTTCACCGGCTGGGTGGCGACGGTTTCCGCAGGAACGAGTTTGCCGGGGGACATGCTCTATCCGGTGAAAATCGCCTCGGAGCGCATTCAACTTTCTCTTGCCTCTACCTCCGGTCAACGCCTCAAACTTCATGCCGAATTTGCCGAACATCGTCTGCAGGAAGCCGTGGATCTCACTTCCTCCAAGGATCCTTCTCGTCAAGATCGTTTGAAAACAACCGTTGCGGATTTCAAAGACGAGCTGAATTCGGCTCACGGGGAACTTTCCGGATTGCAGAAGGGCGCAGCCAAAGACGTCATTGCCGGCGCCGCGGCGCTTTCACGAAAGACGGCGGCTCTCTCCTCTCTCATCGATCAAGCCCCGCCATCCACGTCAAGCGATGTCAAAGGAGAAGTCGCTCATGTGCGTGAAGCGGTGAAAGACAGTCAGGAAAAAACCGTCGGGACATTGGTGCAAACATTTGAAACGACCCAGGAGCCCGCTTCGGCGGAAGAACTCAAGCACAATTTTCAAACCATGTATCAGCATATCCAAAACCGTTTGGTTCTGGATATCAATCGTCTTGCCACCCTGCGCGTGGTTGCCAGACGCTTGCCTGCGGAAGTCGGTACGGCCACAACCGCCTTTGCCGCCATCGCGCATGCCAAGCTTTTGCAGGAAAAACCGCTGGCCACGGCCATGGATATCATGGCGGCTGGGGGCTATCGCCGCGCCTTCGAACTCATTCAGGGCATAGATGCCGCGCTCGATCAAGTCGAGCAGGATATCGCGCAAAAAGAAATTGAATTGACGACGGGCCAGGAGTAGATCCGCCCCCGATTCCGGATTCGCTACAGGAGCGATTTCGAGATTGGGGACGGATCCGTCTCCAAGGCACGCTCTCGCGGGCGCAAAAGGTCGAAGCCGAAAGGCTGCGCTTCCGCTTTAATCCTAAAAAGGTTCAAAGACAGTTTATCTCATCTATGATTGATTCTCTCAACATGGGAAAGCGCGCCCTTACGACGGCTGTTGCCGCCGCGACCATGCTTTGGTCCATCGGCTTCTCCTCGTTTGTGGCTCCTTTGACGGCTCACGCGGCGATGTCCGGTGATTTGATCAAGGGTCAAACGCTTTCCACCGTTTACTACTATGGGAGTGACGGCAAGCGCTACGCCTTCCCGAATGAAAAAACCTATTTCTCTTGGTACGCTGATTTCTCGACGGTTCAGACCATGTCTGACAGCCAGCTGGCGGCCATCGCTCTCGGCGGCAATGTCGTACAGCGTCCCGGATCCTACTGGGTGAAAATCCAGAGCGATCCGAAGACCTATGCGGTCGCACCGAACGGTACGCTTCGCTGGATTGAAACCGAAGCCGTTGCCACCGGCCTTGCCGGCGCCAACTGGAATAAGTTCGTCAACGATGTACCGGACGTGTTTTTCGCCGACTACACGGTTGGCGCCTCCCTCACCTCCGCGGCGAATGCCTACAATGGCGCGCTTTTGAAGGCGGCGGATGGCACCTACTATGAAGTTTGGAATGGTCAGAAGCGTCTCGTTTCCAGCGCCGGGTTCAGCGCCAATAGTTTCCAGTCACGCTTTGCTTTGAGTGGAAGCGGCGTCAATCTTGCCGGCATTACCGCCGGTACGGATGTGACGGCCAAGGAATCCGCTCTTTCCGACACGGCTCAACTTCCGGCCTCTGCCATCGCCACGACGGGCGGCCTCTCGGTCTCCCTCGCCTCTGATACTCCGGCGGCCATGACGGTGCCTTCCAAGGCTACCAGCGTGACCTTCCTCAAGTTCAATCTCATGTCAGACGCGGACGCGACATTGAGCGGAGTGACCATCAAACAGGCGGGCGTCGGCGGCACCACCACGGTGAGCAATGTCTACCTTTATGACGGATCCACGCGTCTTACGAATGGACGCACCATCAATAGCTCCAGTCGTCAGGCAACATTCTCGGGTCTTAGCCTCGCATTGAAGGCCGGTCAAACCAAAACCCTCTCGGTTGTGGTTGACATGGCAACCAATTCCACGGGCGGCGACACGATTCAGTTCCAGCTTTTGAATGCCGCGGCGGTAACCAGCACGGCGACCGTCAGCGGTTCCTTCCCGATTACGGGCGCTACCATGACCACGTCGTCCACGGCGGTCGGTACCCTGACGGTGAACAAGAGCGGCACCATCGTTCAGCCGGTTCTTGGGAGCAAGCAAGCCAAGATCTCCGAATTCAAGCTGACTTCCGCAACGGAAGGCGCGACGGTGAACCAGCTTCGCCTGGACATCCGCGATGCTTCCAAGCACAGCAATTACAACCTGTATCAAAATAACGCATTGGTTGCGAGCGGCACGCGATACGGAACCGACAAAGTCGATTTCGCCTTCAGCACCCCGTTTGTCATCGATCAGGGCAGTAATAAGATCTTTGAAGTGCGCGCCGACATTGGTGGTCAGAACAATGACACCATCAAGACAGCCATTGAGGAAACCACCGACGTAAAAGCGGTCGGTTCCAAGTTTGGCTTCAATATGTCGGTCGATATCGCCACTTCCGGTACCTACAACAATACGGGAAGCGCTTGTACCTCTGCTTCTACAAGCTGTTCATACACGACAATCAAGGGCGGCAAAATTACCATTGCTTTCAATGGACCGACCTCGAAGCGTGTGAAGCCGTCCACCCAGAGCGTCAGCGTCTGGGATGGAACGATTACCAGCCAGAACAATGTCACCATTCGCCAACTGCGCTTTACTTTTGTAGGCGCGGGCGGTGGTCTCACCGGTCCTGCCGCGAACAACTATCAGAGCATTCGCCTGGTAAACAAAGCGACGGGACAGACCATTTCTGGTCCGTATGAATTCGCTTCTGGCGTAAGCGCAACAGCCGGTACCGTCAACATGACGGATAACTGGAATATGACGGCCGGTCAAAGCGTGGATGTTTCCGTTCTTGTTGATGTCAAAGGCACAACCGGTGACTTCGACGTGACAAGCGCCGACACCATTGCCGCAACCTATGTCGCCGCGCAATTCCAGGCTCGCGACAGCAATAACCAGGACTTGACCGTCGGTACGGATATTGTTCCGAACGCCGATCTTGCCGGTTATACCCACACCATCAACACCGCCTCCCTCTCCGTTGCCTTGTCTCAACCTCCGACATCGGCTACATATGTGAAGGGCAAGCAAAATGTTGACATGCTGGGCATTTCCTTCATTGCCGGCTCGGCCACCCTGGTCAAAGTCTCTGCCGTAACCTTCTCTGGGTATGGCGAAGATGCCGGTACTTTCAGTTCGACTCCCGTCAAGAACCTCAATCCGCAGACCTATATCACTTCTTGTTCCATCTATGATGGCAACTCGGGTGCCTTGATCAGCGGTCCTGAATCCTTCTCGGGCACATTTACCAGTCCAGCCGCTCTCAATGTAACCTTCAGCGGTTTCAGCTGGACGATTCCCGCCGGTGAAACCGGCAAGATGCTCGCTCGTTGCAACTTCGCCAATGTTGCCGTTGGCAGTAGCACGAATGACATCTGGGCTCTCGAAATCAATGCCAATGCGAATATCACTGCCGTGGATGGCAGTGGGGACAGCATTGCGACGATTACGGGCGCAACGACAGTCAATACGACACCGACCATTGCCCAGACGATCGCTTCCGTTGGAACGCTCGCGGTTACCCAGGATGGCTCGACACCAAAGTCAACCATTATTTTGGGAAGCAGCACGGCCGTTCCTGTCGCGGTATTCAAGTTCCAGGCCAGTACCGAAGACTTTGTTGTCAAGACATTGTCTCTTGGGAACTGCTTGACGGCCACCACGGGCTGTAATGCAACCGTGACTTCGGCCTCGACGTTCACGAACAACAGTGAAACCGTTACCATCGTCGTTGGTGGAAACACCGCGACATTGACAGAAAGCGCCACGGCGTCTGCCGCCAGCGCCGCTCTGTCCGCGATCACATTCTCGTGTACGACGGATGCCACGACTTGCGCAGGAAATTTGGTAACAGCCATCAATGCCAATACCCTTCTTGCCGCTCTTGTGAAGGCGTCGAATGTAGCAGGCGTCGTCACTATCACCCAGATTTCGGGTACGTCCATGCTCGTTGTTTCTTCTTCCAATGCGGCAACGTGGACTGTCGTAACGCCCACTCTTGGTGCTGATCAAATCGCTTCGGCGGTGAAATTGAGCTACCAAGACGCAAGCGGCGCGACGGTAACCAAGTCCGGGACTTTCTCGGGCGGCAAGGTCAAGTTCTCGGATCTGAACTTCAATGTGACGACCACGAGCACAAAGACCATGTCCGTTTCGGTTGATACCAATACCGTTGCAACCACGGGTGCCACAACAGGTAGCCGTTTGGCAGTCAACTTCATTGTTTCGGACTTCGACGCATCGGGCGCCGCCTCCGGCACTTCGCTGACACATGCAAATGTCAGCCAGGCCCTTGGCAATCCGATGGCGGCTCGTAAGACCAAGCCGACGATAAGCCTCGCAACGGGTTCCCCTTCGGGCGCCGGTATCCCTGGCTTGGCGGAACTTCTCCGCTTCAGCGTAGGTGCGGACTCTCGCGGCTTCGTGAAGCTGAATCAAATCACCTTGAAGGTGACAGCCACCAACAATGGTAGTAGCACATGGCGCACGCCGAATGGCGCGCAACTTGCCGTGACTGGAAGCTGGAATATCTATGATGCTTCAGCCATGGACACAGCCATTACTTACAACAATGCAGGAAACTCCATTCTGCAGACTACCGGAGCAGTTGCTGCGACAACCGATGTCATGGCGTTCTGGCACCCAATCTTTAGCACCGCGGAACAGATTGGCGCCGGCACAAGCAAGACCTATGTCGTCAAAGTTGATACGACCGGGGCTTCCTCTGGTTCCCATGATTCGATTCGTTTGGACTTCGTCGATCAAGCATCATTGGTTACTGCAACCACCGGGGTTGCTCGCAATGCCCTGTCTTGGGATGATGACGTTCTTGTCGTGGGTCCTCAAGCTGGGTCAACGGGGGCAGATGCTTCCGCCTCTACCCAGGATGGCACCATTACGAACGGCACATTCGTCAAGAATTTGCCGGTTACGGGCGGTACCATCGTGTACTAACCCGCGCTCGCCTTCGCCTCTTTCCGAGGCTTTGGCAGGCAGTCAAAACCCCGCCCCTGTGGGCGGGGTTTTGCGTTGGCGACAAGGGTATGTGCTGGACACAAGCCTTTCTTGCATGTTTATATATGAGCACTATGCGTCGAGCATCCCACCCCGTTTTTCCAAGCGTCATTGCGCTTGTCATCCTGCTTGCTTTGGCCGGTTTTGTCATTGCCGAACGCCAACACGGCGGCAAACCGCGCCATGTCTTGCGTGAAACGGTTGATCGCGGTCTTAGTCCCGACATGAAAAAGCAATTTGAAACCAAGCTTGAGGAAACGCTTGCCGAAATAAAAAAGACGGAAAGCGCCGGAGGCCGGGACATCAGCCAATATCTTGTTTTGGGGAATGCGTATTATTCCTTGGGGCGCCTTGGCGAAGCGGCAAGCGCGTACCGCACCATCCTTTCCACCAATCCAAACGATGCGCCGTCTTTGCAAAATCTCGGCCAAGCAGAGCTTGAAATGGGAGACGAAGCGGGCGCCGAGGACAGTTGGTCGCGCTCCTTGCGCATAGATCAAAACGAAGATTATTACATTCGTCTGGCCAATGTCATCGATACATATGCGCCTCGGCGTCCGGAAGACGTGCGCAAGACACTGGAAAACGGCATTACGGCTATTGGGCAAACGTATGGCCTGCTCTATCGCTTGGCGCAATGGTATGAAAAGCAAGGCGAATGGGATTCCGCCGCTTCGCACTATGAAGTGGCTCAACAGCTTGCGGGCGATAAATCCTTGCAGAAAAAAATAGAGGAAATGCGCCTGAAAGCGCTACGCCATGCGCCGGCGCCAAAATAATTTTGCATCATCTGTGGGAATGGGCTTCTGTGTTAGAATGCCGTATGTATGAAACGTACGGCATTTTTTGTTTTGGCTCTTCTCCTGCTCCCCTCTTTGGCGCAGGCATTTGTGCCAAACGATACTCGGCTCTCCCAACAAACCTATTTGCTTCCCGTGCAAGCGCAAGCCGCTTGGGATCGGGGCCGAGGATCACCGAATATCATCGTCGCGGTCATCGATTCGGGCGTGGACATTTCCCATCCGGATTTGAAGGACAGCATTTGGACAAATACGGGAGAAATTCCCGACGATGGGATCGATAATGACTTAGATGGATTCATCGACGATGTTCATGGCTGGGATTTTGTCCGTCAAACGGGGGATCCACAGCCGGATTTGTCGGAAGGCTGGTTGCCGGGCGGCGCCGCGCATGGAACCATTGTTTCGGGCATTATCGGGGCTATGGGAAACAATGGCGAAGGCATTGCCGGCATTGCCTGGCCCATTCGCCTCATGCCCCTGCGCGCGGTGGATGCATTTGGTCGGGGAAATAGCGTCCACGTAACCCAGGCCATTCGGTATGCCGTTGACCATGGGGCCAAGGTCATCAATCTTAGTTTTAGCGGAGATCATTTTGATCAAGCGATGCACGATGAGATTTTACGAGCCTATCAAAGAGGCGTGGTGGTGGTGGCCGCGACGGGGAATACGCGCGGCGGCATGGATTTAAACAAAACGCCGGTGTATCCCGTGTGTTTCAAAGACGGGGATATGGACCCGGTAATCGGCGTTGCCGCAACGGATGTGAACAATCGCCGCGCATCTTTTTCCAATTACGGTTCCGCTTGCGCGGACCTGGCGGCCCCCGGCACGGACATGTACAGCACGTCTCTTTTTCGTCCCGCCTTCGCGGATTTTAATGAGCCATATACGGGCGGGTGGTCCGGCACGTCCTTTGCCGCGCCCTTGGTCGTCGGCGCCGCCGCCTTGCTCTTTTCGCTCAATCCCTCGTTTACCCCGAGCGACATCAAAAACATGCTTCAATCGTCCGCTGATCCCGTGGTGGGCGATCCAGATGCATCCATCGGCGCCGGGCGTTTGAACATTGCGCGCGCATTAAATGTGGCCTTGGCGCTTATGCCGCCGGTTCTTGCCTCCGGCGCCCCGTCCATTTCGCCGTCCGTCTTGAATCGCGATGCGGCAAATGCGAGTCTTCCAAGCGCGGCGCCCGTCGACAGTCTCGTCAAATTGTCGGGACAGCCCGCCGTGTATTATGTGGGTCTGGACGGGAAACGCCACCCATTCCCCAATGCGATGACGTATCAAACGTGGTTTAACGATTTTTCTGCCGTGCGCGCATTGTCTCCCGAAGACATGGCGGCCATTCCGCTTGGCATGCCCATTCTCGTGCGGCCGGGAACGTATTGGGTGAAAATCCAAAGCGATCCAAAAACGTATTTTGTGGAACCGCATGGATACACCTTGCGCTGGATCAAGGACGAAGCCACGGCCGTTTTGCTTGGCGGAGCGGATTGGCATACGCGCATCGTGGACGTGGAGCCGACCTATTTCACCAAATTCCATGTCGGCGCCGATATTGATATGACAGTTCTGGCTTCCTCCTGGCCTTCGGGAGCCCTCATGCGCGCGCCGGGCGATGATGCGAGCGCTTGGTATATCGCGGACGGCTCGCGGCGGCGCATCGCTCATCTCGCCGACAACTTTTTCCAGCCGGTTTTTGTTCGTCTTTTACCGGGCGCCTGGCAACATTTTCCGGAAGGCTTGCCTTTGGATCATCGCGAGGATGGCGTATTCAGTGAGCAGTTTCTTTCTTTTTCCATTATGTTCACGATGTGGACCTCGCAATGATGATGGTTTTCCCGTACACTGATGCCAACCAATCTTTCTCTATGCCTGATGTCTTTTTTGCGAAGAAAAATATCCTGGTAACCGGCGGGGCGGGTTTTATCGGTTCGCATCTGTGCGAACGTTTGTTGCGCGACAACCATCGCGTCGTATGCGTGGATAATTTTGCCACAAGCCATGTGCGCAATATCGAGGGCCTGCTCTCCAATCCGGATTTCCAATTCTTAAGGCTCGATATCAATCAGCCTTTCGATCTCGAAACCTTTACTGAATTGGCCGGTTTCAAATTGCCTTTTCAGGGAATACAGGAGGTCTATCATTTGGCTTGTCCCATGTCTATTGTCAATTTTAACCAGTTCAAAGCCCAAACCTTGCTTGCCAATTCGCTTGGCATGTATCACGTGCTCGAACTGGCGCGCAAGTACCGGGCCAAAGTGGAATTTGCCTCAAGCTCGGTCGTGTATGGTCCTCGTCGCGATGAAAGCCCGCATGTGGAGGAAACGGAGGAAGGCATCGTGAACCACTTGTCAGAACGCGCGTGCTACGACGAAGGCAAACGTTTTGCCGAAACCATGTGCATGACGTATAGACAAGTGCATGAGCTGGATGTGCGCATGGCGCGCATATTCCGCACCTATGGTCCGCGCATGCCTTTGTTTGACGGTCAGCTTATTCCGGATTTCGTATTGAGCGCTCTTGACGGGAAAGACTTGGTGATTTATGAAAAAGGGGATTTTCGCACTTCGCTTACCTATGTGACGGATATCGTGGATGGTTTGGTGCGTTTCATGAATGCCCTGCAGGCGCCGGAGGTGGTGAATTTCGGCAGTGATGTGGAAATGCAAATTTCCGCGGTGGCGAAACAAATCATCGACATGACAAAATCCACGTCCAAAATCGTTTCCGGCGACGACTTGCTTTTTCTCACGGAATTGCCATTGCCGCGCATTTTGCGCGCAAAGGATTTAGGATGGCTTCCCTTGGTGCGTCTGGAGGACGGCTTGCGCAAGACGATTGAATACGTCAAAGCGAATAAGTTATTGCTGACGATGTCATGAAAGTCCTCGCCATCATTCCCGCGTATAACGAGGCGTCACACATCGCTTCCGTTCTTGAAAAGACTCGTCCTTTGGTGGATGGGATTATTGTCATCGACGACGGCTCAACCGACGGCTCGAACCACGTCGCCTGCCAAGCCGGAGCTCTTGTTGTGCGTCATGCGATCAATAGCGGGCTTGGCGCCGCGCTTGGCACCGGTTTCGCCGCCGCCCGCGCGCTTGGCGCCGACATCGTCATCACTTTGGATGCCGACGGCCAGCATGATCCGCATGAAATTCCAGCATTCGTCGAAGCGATTCGCCAAGGGGCGGATCTTGTCATCGGCTCGCGCATGTTATTTACCTCCTCCCCTTCACAAGGGGGAGAAGGGGGGATGTCAACAATGCCGTGGTATCGTATCATTGCAAACATGTTGGGAAATCTCGCCACCTTCTTTTTATTCGGCGCATGGGTGAGCGATAGCCAGTCCGGTTTTCGCGCCTTGTCGCGCCGCGCGCTTGAAACCATAGATGTTCAAGCCAATCGCATGGAAGTTTCTTCCGAAATTATCGCGGAGGCCAGGCGTCATGGTTTGAAGATCGGTGAAATTCCCATTCAAGCTATTTATACCGATTACTCGCTTTCCAAAGGACAAGGGTTTTTTGTCGGTTTAAAAACCTTGGTCCGCCTCGTCGTCCGCCGTCTCACGCAATAATACTATGACGCTTTTACCGGTCCAATTCCTTATTCTCGCATTCGCGCTCTTTGCTCTTGCGCGCGCCTTTGCTCAATTCCGCGCGGGCCGCTTGAGCATATTCTGGTTCTTGAGCTGGATGATTCTTTGGGTGGCCGTGGCCATGGTCGGCGTGCTTCCAAAGACTGCCACGCTTTTCGCCAATGCCGTTGGCGTGGGCCGCGGGTCGGATCTCGTTATTTACGTTTCGCTCGCCGCTCTTTTCTATTTGGTTTTTCGTTTATTTGTGAAAATAGAAGATACGCAACGCGAGATCACGCGGCTGGTGAGAACTTTGGCATTGAAGGATTTGGAAAAATGATATGAAAATCGCCCACGTCGTCTCAACCTACCCTCCCTATCGCGGCGGCATGGGAAATGTGGCATTTCAATACACCGAGCGTTTGCGCGCGCGCGGCGTGAATGTGCATGTGTTTACGCCAAGGCGCGGCGAGGATATCGTCGACGATCCCGCGCATGTGCATCGCGTCCCGTCCCCGCTCCATTTTGGCAATGCGGGTGTGGTGCCTTCTTTGTTCCGTCGTTTATCGGGTTTTGAATTGGTGCATTTGCATTATCCGTTTTTTGGCGGCGCGGAACCTACCATCGTGCGCAAAGCTCTTCGTCATGACCAAGCGCTTGTGGTGACCTATCACATGGATACCTTTGCGGATGGGTTCAAGGGGTTTGTATTTGAAGCCCATCGTCGGGCCTTATTGCCGTGGCTCATGGCGCGCGCCGATTGCATTCTTGTCAGCTCACGCGATTATGCCGATCATTCGGCCTTGGCCCAATTGCCGGAAGTGGCGTCGCGCATCGAGGTTCTGCCTTTTGGCGTCGATGCGGAGCGCTTTCATCCTGGCAAGGAAACGGAAGTGCGCGCGCGTCTTTCCTTGGGAGAAGATCCCGTTTTTCTTTTTGTCGGCGGGCTTGACCGCGCGCATGCATTCAAGGGCGTTTCTGTTCTTTTGGAAGCGCTCGCCTCCTTGACCGACATTCCTTGGAAAACCCTGATCGTCGGAGCGGGGGATTTGCGCATGCGTTTTGAAGCCCATGCCGTTCATCTTGGATTGGCCGATCGCATGCGTTTTTTGGGAAATGTGACCGATGAGGAATTGCCGGCCCTCTATCGCGCCGCCGACATGCATGTCTTGCCGTCCACCACGCGCGGGGAAGCGTTCGGTCTGGTTGCGCTTGAAGCGGCTGCGTCGGGGATTCCGAGCATCGTGTCGGATTTGCCCGGCGTGCGCAGTGTTGTCCTGCACAAAGAAACAGGCTGGCGCGTGCCGCCGTCTGACGTGGACGCTTTGGCGGAAGCTCTGCGCATGTTCCTTCGCGATTCTGTCCTGCGTACAAACCTCGGTCTCGCCGCTCGTGCTCGCGCCTTACGGGATTATGCGTGGGATCCTTTGATGGACAGGCTGGAGGAGATATATGAACATTACCATCATTTCTAATCTCTATCCGCCCTATGTCCGCGGAGGCGCCGAGCAAATCGCTTGGCGCACCGCGCATGCGCTGTATGCGCGCGGGCACAAGGTTTCGGTGCTTTCCACCATGCCGTACGGAGGGCTTTCTTCGGCATTCCGTCTGGAAACGGAAACGCAATTGGAAACGGTGTACCGATTCTTCCCGCCGAATTTATATCACCCGCTTTCCAGCGGCTCTTACCCCTTTCTTGCGCGTGCTCTCTGGCATCTCATCGACATGTACAATCCGGTGCCTTCGCGGCTTTTCGCCCGCGTGGTGGCCGAGGAAAAACCGGACATCATCCTCACGCACAATTTGAAAGGCATCGGATTGCAAATCGTTCCCGCCATTCGCCGTCTTGGTTTGCCGCATATCCATACCATTCATGACGTACAGCTTTCCGTACCGAGCGGCCTGCTTATGTATGGAGAGGAAAAAAGCGCATGGAATAACGGCGTATTACGCCAATGGTATGAAGGTCAGATGCGCGGCATTTTTGATTCTCCGGATATCGTCATATCCCCCTCGCGATTCTTGGCGGATTTTTACCGCGCGCGCGGATTCTTTCTCCATAGTCGCGTCAAGATTTTGCCTAATCCCGCTCCGGACACCTCGGTGCATGCGCGCGGGGAGCGCCAGCCCGGGCCCATGCGATTATTGTTCGCCGGCCAACTTGAGGAACACAAAGGCATTCATTTTTTACGCCGAGCGCTTGAGAAGCTCGACATGCCGTTTGCGCTTCATATCGCCGGCGACGGGTCGCTTGTCAAAGAAGTTGTTGCCTGGGCAAAACAGGACGACCGCGTCCTGTATCACGGCTTTGAGTCGCTTGAAAATCTCATGAAGTTGTTTGCCATTTGCGATGCCGTCGTCATTCCTTCTTTGTGCTATGAAAATTCGCCGACCGTTATTTATGAAAGTTTATTGGCCGGCGTTCCCGTGATCGCTTCCCGTCTCGGCGGGGTGGGGGAATTGGTGCGCCAGGGCGAAAACGGATGGTTGATTACGCCCGGGCACCGTCAGGAATTCCTTGCCGCCTTGCATGAGCTGGCCGCCGATCCGAACGCATTCCGTTCCCGCGCCGTATCCATTCAGGCCGGCATGGAGCCGTATCGCATGTCGCATTACATCGATCACTTAGAAAAAATAATTGATGAAAAGCGCAAAGGGGTCTCAAAGGGGTCAGATCTTGAAACGTGAATGGAGCACCTTGCTGATCGTTGACGGATGCAGGCGCAAATGTAAAGCAATTTCGCGCATGGCGTATCCGCAGTTATTCCTGGCAAAACAAATCGCCTTATTTCGTTCCTCTTGGTCGAGGATTCCTTCGAATATGTTCAAGAGGCTCGGCCTGTCGATCAATCGCTCACGCCTGGGGATTTCTTGGACGAACCTAGCTTTTTCCGTTTGTTCGCCCACGAGCGCCACGAATTGTTCAGAACCAAGGATGCCTTCATTGCGCACATGTGCAAAGGGACTCTCTTTCCCTATGCCGGCTTTCACGAACTCTCGATAGGCCGTTCGCGCTTTATCCGTTCTTTTATGGAACAAGGTAAGCGTTGGTTTTACGGCCAACCATTCGGCCTGGTCTTGGTGTCCTGCCGTCGCCCGGTAATTACTCCAGCGCCACTGGCTTGGCTGTTTCACTAAACCGGCGCGGACAGGGTTGAGCACGATGTAACGCGCAACGGCCAACAGATAGGTTTCCTGTTCGATGAGATGCGCTTTGAATCGTCCTTGTAGCACATGGCCGACGGTGCCGTGTCGTCTGTGGAAGTACTGGGTGTACATACTATTCAATTGACGCATGCCATCAGACAAATTACCTTCCGGCGTTTCCATGAGCAGATGATAATGGTTTCCCATGAGGCAATAAGCGTGCAGAATCCAGTTGTGCGTTTCGGAAAGCGAAGACAGGATGCGGAGGAATGAATGTCGGTCGGTTGTGTCGAGAAAAATGGTCTGCCGTGCGTTTCCGCGAGAAACGGCATGGTAGGTGGCGCCCGGATAGGTGATGCGTAATGGTCTGGTCATAGGTTAAAATTCATGTTTCAAGATCTGACCCCTTTGCGGATATAGCGGAAGACCACGACTTGACCGCCGTTCACCTCAACCCAAGAGTCGGCGCTTGCCTTTGCCGCGGCAATGATGCGCGGGGCATTCCACCAATATGCGTCCACCACGTAGTACAGCGCTTGGATCTTTTTGTCCGCGCATCCGTTCTTGGCGCGACAGCCCTTTTCTGCGAACGACATGGCTTGCTGGGCGAGGGAGGCCGATGGAGCGTCATTCATTTTCAAAAAGAAATCGTACCAGTCGCCGCCCGTTGGAATGGGGTAAAAAAATTGATCGCCGTAATAACGGAAGCCAATGGTGGAAATGGCTGCAGCCGAGACGGCTTGATTTGCCAAAGCGACATAGGCGCTTCCTCCTGCATCCTGTTCAATCAGGCGCACGGCCTGTTTGTCTCCTGCGCTGACATTATACCCGTGGCTCTTGAGATAAGCGTCGTCACGCGGATAGGCCGTGTACCAAGCCCCGACCATGGCGCCGGAAGCAAGAACAATGAGAACGGCTTGCAGAAACCGCGGAGCTTGGCCGACGCGCACACGGAGGGCTCCCAAACCCACGAGGGAAAGCGGCGCGAGAAAGAACAAGAGCATGGGCAATATGCGTGCGGCATAATTCATGCGTTCATAGTCGATAAGAAAGGAAAAATCCACCACCGTTGCCAAGAGCAAATAATTGCTCAACAAGATCATCGTCATCGCGCATAGTGTCCTTCCCAATCTCTTATCCGCTTGTTGCCGCCAGCCGGCGATTGCCAAGAGGAACAGGAAAAAACCGCTAAGCCAGCCGATGATGACAACAAAATCCAGCGCCGGTCGAAAAGGGGGGCCAAAAATCGGAAGATGAGGAAGCAAGGCACGCAATTTGCTCAAAAGATCATTTCCCGTCAAACCACTACCTGATAACAAAAAACTTGCGGGGAGGATGATGGCGCCGACGGCAATAAGAAGACGTCGCAGCCAGCGGGCGAGCGAGGAAAAACGCGCGGGAAATTCCGATGTTTCTAAAGCAAAATAGGCGACAAAAAGCAAGGCGGGCAGGCCGGCAATGGGGTGAATGGTGAGCGTCGCAAGCGCGGGAAGGAGCAAGGCAGATAGGCGAAAGGTTTTACATTTAAGAAAAAGACAGGCGGCCAAAGCCAAAAGGAGTATCCAAAGATTGGCCAGGCCCTGTGGCGTCGTCGTGGCGAATGCGCCAAGGGGCAGAAGAAAAAGACCGACAAGGGTAAAGGGCGCCTGTCGCGGTTCGGGTAAAAGATATTCGGCGGCAGAAAGCCAAGCCCACGGGAGCAGAAAGATGGCGAGCAAAGGCAAGAGAAGTTTGTCAACCAAGTCAATCGGTAAAGAGTATGCATGGCTAAGGAAAACGACCAATATATATTGGCCGACATAGTAGAGAGGTTTTGGTTCAATGGAGCCATGCGCGGCAATATGGGATTCGGTCGCACGGTGGATGAATGGGTCAAAGCCCGCGCCCAAAGGGAAGACCTGGAAATTCACCGAAAGGAAAACAAGAAGGGCGACGGACGCGACAAGACCTGCACACAAGCGTTGACATCCGCGGAACCAAAGAGTGGCGGCCGCAAGAGATCCCAGGCCGAAGGCGACAAACACCGCAGGAGTTATAACACTCCACGGAGAGGCTATTGCTTGCACGGTGGCCGATTGGCCGAGCCAACGGAATGTCATTGCAAATGCCGCGCAGGCAATCGCGCAGGCAATCGCGCACGCGATTGAAGCGCGGTTTGTCGATGTGCCCCCTTGTGTAGAAGGGACAGCCACGCGCTTTGCAAAAAGCCATGCGAGAGGTGGAATAATCACCGCAAGAACGATTGCCGCTTTGAAGGGGAAGGAATGCGCATAGTACATAATGGATCCCAAAACCATGAGTCCCGACAGAAGCTGCCACAGACCAAGCCACCAGGATGAAGAAGGAATTTCCTTGGGCGCCCATGCGCTTCCGATGTGTTTTCCAAAGACGAACAGACACATCGCCAAAAGTAAAAAGCCCAGAAGAGGTGAATGCCACCACGCGACATTTCCAAGAAAAGCCGCTAGAAAAACAAGGCCCGGCATGCTAGAGTTCAGGGCAAAGCGTGAGGAGAACATGTGAGCAAAATATCACGTGTAAAGCGAAACGTGAAACAGGAAACGCGTACCGTCGAAAGATATCAGAGACAAGGCAAGGCAATGTAAAGACTTCACGTTCCACCCATTATGCCCGACCGCGACCCAAACAAGCTTTACCCGCACGACCATGTGTTGGCATGGACCGTGCTTCCTCTCATTCCGTCTTCGGTGTCTCCAAACATGATTACCGTGCTTCGTTTTGTTCTCACGCCGGGGGTTCTTTTTCTTTTGTATGTACAAAATTGGACATGGGGCATTCCCGCGTTTTTGCTGACGGCCTTTACGGATGCCATCGACGGTTCACTCGCGCGCGTGCGGCATCAGGTTACGGCTTGGGGAACTTTTTTTGATCCGGTCGCAGACAAATTACTCATTGGGTCCATCGTCATGCTTATGGTGGCGGAATATGTCGGTTCTTCTTTCGCGCTTCTCATTCTTGCATGTGAGCTTCTCGTTGCTCTGGGTGCCTATCGCCGGCATCGCCGAAAGGGGATCGCTTCCGCCAATATTTTTGGAAAAATAAAAATGATGGTGCAAGTGATCGGCGTGACGATTCTCCTTGTAGCCGCCGGGACGAATAATCTTTTGCTCATTCCATGGTCCGTTGGCTTCTTTTCCATCGCCCTTGCCCTTGCCCTTGCGAGTTTCTTCACGTACAGCTTGTGAAAGAATATCGGTTTTTCATGTGGCTGATGATTCTGGTCTGCCTCGCATTTGTTCTTGGGGCTTTGATTTTGCGTAAAGAAGGGGCTGTTTTCGTGTCACCCGACGAAACGGCCGCGCATTTTTTTGCGACGACCTATGCGCACACGGGTCGGCTTTTTGCCGAAGAAAGGCTCAATGTCTTTTTGAACGACGCGCTTCACCCGCGCAGCGTCCTTTCTCTGAACGGCCGTCTCGTGCCCGCGTCGTTTTTCGGGCTTCCGATGATCGCCGGGACCGTGGCTGTATTGTTTGGCGATGGGTCCGTTCCTTTTACGCCGATCGTTCTTTCCGTGTTGGCCGTGCTTGCGTGGGCGGCCGTGTGCCGGCGGGTTTTTTCGCCGCGTATCGGGTGGCTCTCGGGAATCATGCTTGCGCTTCACCCGGCATGGCTGTACTACACGGCGCGTTCTCTCATGCCGAATGTGATCTTGGTTGCCCTGCTTATTTTTGCGGCATTTTTTCTCGTGGTAAGACCGTGCGCGTCTTTCATGTATTCTTCCGGGAAACAGAGATCAATGGGCCTCGCGCGGACGAGGTTTCTCGCCGCGTTTGGGAAATGGAAGATGCGATGGGCGGATGGCATTTGTGCCGGCGCCTGCATCGGCCTGGCCATGTTCGCGCGCGCCTCGGAGGCGGTGTGGATTATGCCGGCGATGATGTTGTTATTGGTTTGGAAGCGGAAAACGGTCGGCTGGCAAACCATTATGGGCGCATGCGCCGCGCTATGCGTGACCCTTATCCCTCTCTTTGTCTTTCAAAAAACGCTTTATGGCTCATGGACGCTGACCGGCTATACGGTTCCATCGCCGACGCTCTCATCGTTTTTATCGCAAGCGGAAACGTCTTTGACGGAACCTTCCTGGCATGTAGGTGTTGAACAGGCTTTGTCGCCCATACTGCCATTTGGCGTTCATCCGTTTTTAGCATGGAGACAATTTTTCTCCTATGGTCTTGGCATGTTTTGGTGGGCGTTTCTCGCCGCTATCTTGGGGATCGCCATCGGCGGTCTGCGCCTGTTGAAACGGGAACGGCTTTACCGTTTTGTGGAGACAGGATTGCTTCGTCGGATGCCTTCTCGCAATGACGAGGGGGAAGGACACGGCGACGTAGGAGACGCGGGGACAAGGTGCGCGTGGACGGGTTATTTCGTTTTGTTCCTGGGCATTTCTTTTTGGTTGATTCTTCTCTACGGAAGCTGGACATTCAGCGACAATCCAGACCCGACGCAACTCACCATCGGCAATTCGCATGTGCGTTATTGGTTGCCCATCTTCGTTCTCGCGACACCGTTTGCCGCATACGCCATCGATGCATGTGCGAGGTGGTGTGTATCGTGGAACGTGGATCGCCTGGCCGGACGGGCCGTCTACATTCTCCTTATTTTCCTCTATGCCTTTCTCGGTTTTCGCGTCGCCTTTCTTGATCCGCAAGACGGTCTTTTTGCCGCCGCCCGTATTCTCGCGGAATCGCATGTCATTCGTGACGGTGTTCTCGCGATTACCGAGCCGGACGCGGTCATCGTCGTGGATCGCGGAGATAAATTGTTTTTTCCGCATCGCCGCGTGCTGTATCCGTTGCGCGACGAAAAGACGTATGCGCTCATGCCCCGCATTGTCGAGCGAGCTCCCTTGTATTACTTTGGCATCACCTTGCCCGCACAAGATCTGGACTATTTGAACGCGGAAAAGTTGAAAGCGCTTGGCCTGCAGATTAAGCCGGTACAGACATTTTGGATGGAGACCTTGTATCGGATTGAACGTAATTAGTATGTCCCCTCGCCCACTTCAACTGTTCATCATCGCTTTGCCGATCACGCTGTTCGGCTATTTGGCATGGCAGGAATTGGTGCCAACGGGGACATTCGACATTTCGTGGAAGCCCGGACAGTCATCCGCATTCGTGGATCCGATGCGTCCGGATCAACGCGTCGAATCGCCCGCGGGTGGCGCGCAAAAAATTCTTGGCGATCCCGCGTACACGTTCATCCATCCGCATCGCGCATTTGATCGCGTGGACATGACCGTTCGTTTCCGCAATGAAGGCGTTCCCATCGTCGAAGCGGGCGGGCTTATCAAGACGGGACCTGACGAAGTTTATGCGCTTCAATCTTTGGAAAACAAACGCATCGACGATTCACCGTGGGAGCGGATGGACGACGGGCATTGGGTTTTGCTCCAGCGCCGGCATGTCTATGAATCTATCGCGGATTTTTTCACGCGCCCGCCGGTCGGATCGAAACTCGCCGCCTATCACGTCGAGGAATCTCTCCCGATGGGAACTCGCCGACTCTTGCCCGCCCTCGATTTGGATGCGGCAAAGGTCGACTTCGTCATCGCCGCCTATCAGACGCCAAAACGCGACGGGGACTGGTTCGTCGCGACCCTTCCTCTTGATCCGAACGCCTTGCTGATGGAGCGTGGCGCGTGGAAAGTCGCATTTTCCGTGCCGGGCGCGGGGAAGAACGGCGCGGTTTTCGTCCTCGGCGGCATCGACATCGTGTTTCATCGCGCGAACCTGTTTCAAACCTTCCGCAACGCGTTTCATCTATGAATGCGTCCATCCACCATTCGTTCCAAATTGCCGTCGCGCGGACCGGATTCCTCGCGTCCTTGATTTCCTACGCGGCATTTTGGACCGCGGACATCGCGCGTCCTGGGTTCGTGTCGCGCTATTTCTCCGTGCATGTGTTTCTCTTGGCCGCCATCGCATTCGGTTGGTGGTGGATGGAAGCGGAGGAGAAGTGGCACAGGACAAAGTGAGAAGATGACAGGTGTTCGGAAATGAGCCATTCTGTTTCTATATTCCTTGTAACCATGTCACTCCCTATGTCCACCTGTCTCTTTTGCAAAATCGTCGCCAAAGAAATTCCAGCGGAAATCGTGTATGAAGACGAACGCGTCTTGGGATTTCTTGACATTCACCCCGTCAATCCCGGACACACTCTCCTCATTCCAAAACGCCACAGCGACGCATTCGCCGTCACGCCCGCAGAGGATATTGCGGCGATCATGGCGGCGGCGCAAAAAATCGCCTCGGCGATTTTGAAGGCGACAGGCGCGGATGCATTCAATTTCGCGGCGAATAATGGAAAAGCCGCCGGCCAACTTATTCCCCATACGCATTTCCATTTCATCCCGCGCTTGTCCAATGATGGGTACAAACATTGGCATGGGCCGGAAGGAAAACCGGATTTCGCTTTGGTGGGGGCTGGCATTCGCAAAGAATTGCAGGCCCAGCCGCCATTGACATAAACAGCTTTTCGGCTTATGGTGCCCGTCGCTCTTTCTCCCGTATTGTTTCCCCAGAAACGAGGATGATATGGACGATACATGGTTGGCCGACATCCGTTTGGCGGCCGGCGATGACGTGGAAGCCCGTCACATCGCCGACGTGTTCGCCACGCGTCCGGCATTCATCGGACCGCAATTCGACCAGCCGGAAACCCCGCTCCTGCTCCCGAGCGAAATCGCCGCCCTTTCGCTCAAGCGGCGATGCCTCATTCTCACGACGGATTCGGCAACGCCGTCCATGCGGGGATTGGCCTTGCTTCATGCCACCGCCCATGCCGTTTATGTCGCGGAAGATATGTCGAATATCCTTGGGGGACAGACGGATAGCGTGGCCTATACCAGAGCGAGCATGCTTGTGGCGCGCGTCTTCAACGCGCATTGCGGCAATTGTTTTTCCCAGGTGGAACCCCCGACGGCTCTTTGGCCCAGAGAAGCCCCGCAAAGCCAGCGGGAAGCGGATGCCCGAGACGAACTCTGGCGCCTCACTCGCTTGCGTTTTACGCGTTTTTCTGAAGAAGAAACCTTGGGCGATTGGCTTTCCCGCATGCGTCTTGCGCAAGGCACCATCGGCCGCTGACATGTTCGGCGGTTTTTTCTTTGTCGCGCGCGGCGCACGAGTCGTATGTTCTTTTTTCACTTCAATTCACATCCCAAGATCTGACCCCATTTGCCGCTATTTGCCTTTGTGACCCCATTTGGTTGACGCATCCCCCGCATTTCGTTACGGTGTAGCTCTTGTTTCCCTCTCCCCATGCCTCTTAAACCCGCCTTCAAAACCAAGGAACGCCAAGCTTTTTGGGACGGCCGCCGCGTCTTCGTGACCGGCGCCTATGGCCTTTTGGGTTCCACGATTACGGAATTTTTGGTTGAATTTGGCGCGTCGGTTGTCGTCATGCAACGCGACCACGTTCCCAGCAGTCGCCTGTTCGAAACGGATGCCGCCAAAAAAGTCGCCGTCGTGCGCGGCGATTTCGAGGATTACGATACGGTGTCCCGCACCTTGAACGATTATGAAATTGAAAGCGTCTTCCATGTCGGCGCCCAGGCCATTGCCCCCATCGCCAATCGGGCTCCGCTTCCCACGTTCCGCACCAATATCATGGGTTCCGTCAATGTCTTGGAAGCCGCGCGGCTTGCGCCCACGGTGAAGCGCGTGCTCGTGGCTTCGTCGGACAAAGCATATGGCGACCAGCCCGTTCTCCCGTACACGGAAGACGCGCCCCTCCAAGGCCGCCACCCATACGACGTGTCCAAATCCTGCACGGATTTGCTCGCGCAATGCTATTTCAAAACGTATAAACTTCCCGTGTGCGTCACGCGTTGCGGCAATTTGTACGGCCCGGGCGATTTGAATTTCAACCGCGTGGTGCCGGAGACGATTAAAAATGTCGCGCAAGGCAAAGCCCCCGTGATCCGTTCGGATGGCACCTTTGTGCGGGATTATTTTTTCGTGAAAGACGCGGCGCTCGGGTACCTGACGATCGCGGAAAACATGGACAGGCCGGAAATCGTCGGCCAGGCTTTCAATCTTTCAACGGGCAATGGCATGACCGTCATCAAGATTGTCGGTGAAGTGATGAAGGCCATGGGGAAAACCGGCATGGAGCCCATTATTTTGAATATGGCCAAGTCTGAAATACATGACCAAACGCTTTCGAGTGAGAAAGCCGGTCGCCTTCTGCATTGGAAGCCGAGCTACACGATCGAAGAAGGATTAGCGGAAACAATCGCCTGGTATTTGCATTATTTTAAGAATCAGGATTACGCGTCTATTCCGTCACCGGATGCGCTGATGTCGTAAGAAGTAGAGCTACGTTGTCCCCATGCCTCCCTCCATCGCCGGCCTTCTCCTCACGCCTCTCAAGATCGTCCGCGACGGGCGCGGATCGGTTATGCATTTTTTACGCGACGGGCGCGCGCCGTTCACGTGCTTCGGGGAAGTGTATTTCTCAACGGTGCACCCCGGCGTCACCAAAGGCTGGAAGCTGCATCGCCACAGCACGTCCAATATGGCCGTTATTGCCGGCGCCATGCGTTTTTGGGCACGGGACGAGCGGGAGGGTTCGTCGACGAAAGGCGTGACGGAAATCTTTGACCTTGCTCCCGTCGAAGGCTCATACAATTTATTGACCGTTCCGCCCGGCGTTGTCTACGCTTGGCGCAGCACGGGCAAAGAAACCGCCATGATTGTCAATGGCGCCACCCATCCTTGGGAGCCGGACGAAAGCGTGAATTTGCCGCTGGAAACATACCCTCTTTAGCCCCACACTTTCCATTTCGGCTGATTCGTCCATTGCGTATTGAGTTCCTTCATGTCTTCATACGTATCCATGCAATGCCAAAAGCCGTCATAATTGTACAAGGAGAGTTTGCCTTCTTGAGCCATGCGCATCATCGCGTCTTCGATCATTTCGCCATCGCGCAGATAGGGAAGAACACCCTCTTTCTCAAAGACCATGAAACCGCCGTTCGTATAATCTTTCAACATGGGTTTTTGGCGGAACACGGTGATGACGCCGTGCTCATTCGTTTCCACGAGGCCGTATTTGGAACGCGGATGCACGCCCGTGACCGTGCCGACAATGCCATGCGCTTGCCGCATGCGGTCATGGTGGGCATGCAAGGCGGCCAGATCGATGTCGCTTACGCCGTCGCCGTATGTGAGCATGAATTGGCCAGGCGAAATATATTTTGATGCGATGCGCAGACGTTCGCCGGTCAAGGTGTCTTCGCCCGTGTCTGCGAATGTGATGTGAAAATTGTCACGCGCCGTTTCGTCATCGTGCAATACGATATCATTGGAAGCCGTCGACAGGCGGAAATCCGTCGTCAGCAGGCGATGGTTCAGGAAATAATCCTTGATCATTTGGCCCTTGTAGCCAAGGCACAGGATGAAATGCGTATAGCCGTGATGGGCATAGCCTTTCATGATATGCCATAAAATCGGCCGGCCGCCGACCGTGACCATGGGCTTGGGGCGAAACTCCGTTTCTTCTTTGAGCCTCGAGCCTTTGCCCCCGCACAAAATGACGACAGGAATTGATTGACGTGTCGGCGTCTCTTGCATAGGATTCGTGTGCTAACGGGCTTATCCTAGTAGTCAAATCCATTATGGTCAAGGATATTTCCCTGGTCATCGTAAGCTGGAATGTGAACAAACACCTGCGGGCGAATTTGGCCCGGCTGTTTTCGCTTCCCACGCGTCATTCTTTCGATGTGTATGTCGTGGACAATGCATCGGTGGATGGAAGCGGAGCCATGATTCGTTCGGAATTTCCCCAGGTGAAACTGATTCAAAACGATTGGGGCAGCGGTTTTTCCCATGCGAATAATCAGGCTTTGCGTTTGGTGGAAGGAAACGTCGTCATCCTGCTGAACCCGGACATGTTGATGGGCGAGGGGACGCTCGACATCGCGCATGACACCTTGATGAATCATCCGACGATCGGTGTGCTCGGCGTCCGTTTGGACGACGCGGAAGGAAGGCCGCTCAAATCCGTGCGGCATTTCCCCGGGTTTTGGGATCAACTTGTCATCTTGTTGAAAATACCCCATTTTTTTCCGCGCGTTCTTGACCGGTATATTCCCGCCGACTTCGACTATACAAAATCCCAAGACGTGGATGCCGTGCGCGGTTCGTTTTTTGCGTTTCGGCGCGACATGCTTGAACGAGTCGGTTTCTTGGATGAAGGTTATTTCATTTGGTTTGAAGAGGTGGACTTTTGCCGCCGCGTGAAAGAGAAGGGCCTGCGCGTTCGCTATGTGGCGGAAGCCCGCTGTCAGGATTTGATTGGTCGCAGTTTGTCCAAAATGAAGCGCGCGGAAACGCAAAGGATTTTCACCGCCAGCTTGACGCATTATTTTCACAAATGGCATCCGGCCTGGCAAGCATTTGTTTTTGCCGTATTGCGTTGGCCGATGATCGGTCTGGCCTTTATCGCGGATGTCGTGGGAATGAAAGGAAAAGCGAAAGCGTAGGGTATGCCTCACATCGCCATACAACTCTCTTGCTACAATGGCGCGCGCTATCTGCCGCATGTATTGGCGTCGCTCATGAAGCAAACCTTCATGGACTGGACATTGTATGTGACGGACAATGCGTCCTCGTCGGAGGAAGCCGCGCGCGTGCGGGCGGCAGCGACCTTGTTTGGGAACAAAGCCGTTTACGTCGACGTGGGCTCGACCAACATTGATTTCGTCGGCGCGCACAATCTCTTGTTTTCCAAGCATCAGGCCCCCTATGTCCTATTGCACAATGACGATGCGATTTTGGCGCCGGATTATTTAGCAAAGCTCGTCGCCGCGCTGGACGCGGACGTGAAACTCGGCGCCGTGTCCGGACAGATTTTCCGTTGGAATTTTGAGCGGGTGAAAGAGGCCGATGGCGGAAAGACGGATACGGTCGACAGCGCGGGATTGGAAAAACGAAGGACATGGGAGGTGGTTGACCGAGCTTCCCCTCCTTTCCAAGGAGGGGAGAGGGGTGGTTGCGCCACGTCTGTTTTCGGTGTATCTGGTTGTCTTCCCCTGTATCGTCGTCAGGCTATTCTCGACGCATCGCCGGACGGGCATTTGTTCGACCCCGCTTTCGTCTCATACAAGGAAGACGTGGACATGGCATTTCGATTGAGCGAGGCGGATTTTTACGCGGCCGTCGTGCGCGACGCGCGCGCTTGGCATTGCCGAACCTTCAGCAATGGAAGCCGCGATCTCCAGTCCGAGCGCGTCCTCCTGCATTCCTACCGCAATCATCTTTGGAATCTCCTCGTCCATGTCCGCCGCGAGGACCTTTTGCGCGATGGCTGGGCCTTCGTGCCTTACGAAGCGGCCAAGGCGGCGTATTATCTCGCCCGCCGGCCTTCCATTCTTGTCCGGGCATGGAAGGAAACGTGGCGCCGCCGAGCGGGACTCATAGAGAAGCGCCGGTTCTGCCAAGCTCTCAAACATGCGGAAACGCGGGACCCTTCGGCTGCGCCATCGTCGGGGTCGGCTCCGCTCAAGATGGCACAGGCACCCATGCCCACCCATTATGACATCTCCGTCATTATCGTCTCGCATGATGACTTGAATGCCGCCTGTCTCGCTTCCGTAGACCGCGCGCGCAAGGCGTCCGGCTTGAAGGTCGGTGTGGTGATCGTCGATAATGCGTCCGCGGCCTATGACGCCGCGAAACTCGCTTGGAAGGTGCTGCCGGATGCCGCCATCGTGCAGCGCAATTGGGACGCCGGGTATGGAGGTTCGGTAAATATCGGCGCGCGGCAGTTGGACGCCGATTACCTTTTCATCCTGAATCCGGATACGGAGCTTGGCGACGAAATGCTTTTTGGGAAACTCATCGCCTTCATGCAGGCGCATCCGCAGGCGGGCATTGCCGCGCCGAAAATCATCTATCCCGACGGCCGCCTGCAGGAAACCGTCCGCCGTTTCCCGGATTGGCAGGTGCCGGTATTGCAGCGTACGAAATTAGGCGAAACTCCTTATGGCAAAAAATATCTCCACCGCTTTCTCCTGCGCGATATTCCTCATGACCACGCGCGCATGGTGGACTGGGCCCAAGGCTCCGCTCTTTTTCTTCCGATGGGTCACTGGAAAGAGCTTGGCGGTTTTGATGACCGTTTTTGGATGTATTTTGAAGATGTTGATTTATGCCGCCGTTCATGGGAAGCGCATCGTCCCGTATACTATGTGGCGGATGCCGTATTGCAGCATGCCTATGGCAAAGCGTCGAAACGGCAGGGAAATCTCCTGCACACTTTGTTGACCAATGAAATGGCTCGCGCGCATTCCGTGAGCTTTGTGAAATATCTTTGGAAGTGGCGCAGATCGAGCGAGGGATCCTTCGCTTCGGGCCGTGACGCGGCCCTCCGTTCAGAATGACAAGGGATCTATGCTTCCAAAAATCGCCGTCATTTATCTTTCCTACTACACTCCGGCGTCCCCGACGGATATCGGCGCATGTTTTCGTTCACTGGAGCAAGTGGATTATCCGCAAGACCGCTGGCGCATCATTGTCGTTGAAAACCCGTCCAAACATGGCGCATCTATTCCGTTTTTGACGTCAGATTGGCTGCCGAAAGCGGGTAAGACCCTGCCGGAAATGAAAATCATTCCAAATGAAAAAGACATCGGCTATGCGGGCGCGAACGTGATCGGCGGGGAAGCGGCCAAGCATTGGGGAGCGGATTATCTTTTCCTCTTGAATCAGGACACGACGGTGGATCCGGATGTTCTCATGGAAGCCGCCGTCTATGCCGAAGCCCGCCCGAACGCGGCCGTCATCCAGTCGCGCCTCATGCTGCAGCAGGAACCGACCAAGCTGAATTCGCGCGGCAATGCCATGCAGATATTCGGCTTCGGCTACACGCTCGGCGAAGGGCAGACGCCGGAAGAAGCCGCGAAGAGCAAGACGCCTGTTTTCTGCGCCTCGGGCGCCGGCTTGCTCGTGCGCATGTCGGCTCTCGAGAACATGGGTGGTTTATTCGACCCGCGATACTACATGTATCACGAGGATACGGACCTTTCCTGGCGCGCGCGCTTGGCGGGATTCGACATCGGCTATGCCGACATGTCCGTCGTCTTCCATCGTTACGAATTCAAACGTAGCATGGGGAAATTTTATTGGATGGAACGCAATCGTTGGGTCGTCGTGCTTTCCAATTACAAGCTCGCGACGATCGCGATGCTGATCGTGCCGATGCTGGCGCTGGAACTCGCCACCTTCCTGTTCGCGGCCAAGTCCGGCTGGGGGAAAGAGAAATTAAAAGCATGGGCCTTTCTCTGCACGCCAAGCACCTGGATTTGGATCGGGGAACGTCGCGCGCTGCAACAAAAGATCCGCCGCGTGTCGGATGCGTCCCTGTTGCCGCTGATGGCCGCGTCGGTGGAATCGCGCCAAGTAGAAATGGGGCCGGTCAAGAAACTCGGCGATTTCATCCTGCGGGCGTTCAAGCGTCTCGTCGAAGCCGTGGTGCGATGGTGAGTCCACCTTTTTGACCTACATTTTCTTGTGAAGGACGAATGTGTACCAGGTGAAGCCGAGGGCCTGTTCCGTCCATTCCTCGAAAGGGAATCCTGCCATCGCCAATGCCTCGCGCAGGGGTTCCACTGGGGAGATGGAGAACCAAGCGAGCAGAACGGTGCCGCCCGGTTTGCAATGCGCGCCGACATCTTTCAAAAATTCGCGGGCCATATCTTGCGTCGTCGTTTTCACATTCCACAAATCATCCCAAATCGGCAAATTCGCCAGAATGCAGTCGAAAACGCCGGTGACATGCGAGAAGAGATCCGAGATGATCGTTTCCACGAGTGGTTCAAGATTGTGCTTGCGAATATTTTCTTGGGTATTCCGCAGGGCGGCCGGGTCGATGTCGGCGGCCACGATGCGCCGGGCCCCGCGTTTGGCGGCGATGACCGACATGACGCCGGTGCCGCAACCGAGATCGAGAACATCCTTTCCGTGCAGGTCAGGCAGGTGGCGCAACATCATGCCGGTGGAATTGGAATAACGCGGATCCGGGGCGAATACGCCCGGATGTGCCACAAGAGCAAAGCCCTCCACCATGACGGTGTAGACGGGATGATTGGTGAGTTTGCCGAAATCGATATTCATAAGAGCATCGGTAATCCAAAGCGCATCAGCAATTCTTCCATCTGCGGAATGGAGGTCGGCGCGGGATAATCATAGTCCGCGGCGTCGTAGACGGTGGTGCCAAGCGCGACGGAGAGAAATGGTTTTCCAAGGGCGCAGACCATGTGATAAATGCCTGCCGGGACGCGCAAGCGGCCAAGGGTTCCTTTTTTTTCAACGGTGTGGCAGATGAGCCCATGTGTTTGTGCCGGCTCATCCCAGCCGAGAATGCAGGCGGCGGTTTTCCCAAAGGTTGTAGAATCTGATCGGAGATCGGAAAGAATCCACAAGGCCGTGCCGGAAACGGTCATGAACATTTCATTGAGCTTGCGATGCGCATGTCCGCCGCGCGCCCTGTCCCCTGGCGCGCCGAAGCAGGCATAGACGTCGAGCACGGGCCCCCCAAACCACGCCGGATTTTTTTCTCCGCCCGAAAGGATATGCAAGACGCCGCTCGCATGGTCGCCGAACAGGGGTTGCGGTTCAATGCGCACGCCGTCAAGGCCAAGTTCGATGGGAGGAAGGGACATGGGGATGATTGTCGCTTGTTAAATATTCTTCCAATGCTTCCCGCCACGGGCGCATCGGGGGGATTTTCGTTGACAAGAGGATGGAATGCGCCGGGCGCTTCGCGGGCCGCGCCGTCGGAACACGGGGACGTATTTCATTCGGCAGACCGGCGATTTCCACGATGGCCTTCGCCCATGCATACCAGGTCGCGCCGCCGGTATTTGCGATGTGATAGAGGCCGGGAGGAGGGGGAATCGGTTGTACGGAGGAGAGAATATGCGTGTCGAGATGGCGGACAAGATCGTCGACCAAGGTTGGGCCGGTGATTTCGCCGTCATTCACTTCAAAGGACTTTTCGCGCGACGCTTGGTCGAGGATGAGATCGACGAAGCTAGACTTTGCCTGGGGGGAAGAGCCGGGGAGTCCATATAGACGAGACGTTCGGACAATGTAATGCCGCGGATTGTTCTTCGCGACGAGCTTGGAGCCAAGAGCTTTGGAGCATCCATAGGCGCTGATCGGGTTGGTCGCATCCGATTCCGCGTACCCTTCCGACTTCATCCCGTCGAATTCATAATCGGTGGAGAAATGAACGATGGGGATGCCTGTTTGAGCGCTTGCTTCGGCCAGGTTCGCGGCATAGGTTCCATTCACCACATATGCGGAATCGGGCTCGTCTTCCGCTCCGTCCACATTGGTATACGCGACGCAATTCACGAGAATGTCGGCTTGTTGCGACCGCACATGATCTGTCAGAGCAGATCGATTGCCAAGATCGACATCCATGCGACCGGGCGTGAGAAATACATGGTGAGGCAAGACGCGCCTCCATGCCGTCCCCAATCGGCCTTGCGCGCCAAAAAGGATGATCTTCATATCGCAGAGATGGTAACAATGACAAAGGCTTGTGTCCATTTTGGCCAAGGGGTTCTTTTCGTCACGGTTCTCGATTTATCTGACGAGGGTCTGTGCAAAGAGTCCTTGTTTTCCATCTATCACTCCAAAAAAATATGCTAGACGGCCGTGGGCATCGGTCCAGAGACGACCGATCTTTTGTCCTTCCATAAGCGTTGTTGAGCGGCGCATGTCCCGACGATCAAATTCAATGGCAGAGAGGCGCAAGTCTTGCATGTATAAAACCGCGTGAGCTCCCATTTGCCAGGCAATGCCGGTGAGGGGTTCCGAGAGGCGGGTCAAAACTTCATCGGTGCTTGTCTCTGGAGTGAATACGTGAAGACCATAGCCGTCTGTGTAGAGCAAGCGTCGGCCGCCCGGTTCCCATTGCCAAGAAAGCGCATCGGTGGAAAGGACGAGGGAGGCCGCATCATTTTTTGTGTCCAATAAAAGAAGGCGATGATGCGTGCGATCATGCAGGAGTATCCACGCGGCCGGCGCCGAAACAAAGGCGTAATCGCCGAGAGGAACATAGGTGAGAATAGATGCGGGACCGCTTCCGTGAAAAAGGGAAATGGCAAGGCGATCTTGACTGGGTTGTGCCACGAGGATCCCATTCCTCGTGCTCATGGCCGCATCGGCAGAGAAGGACATTTTTTCCATGGATCCGTCTAAACCAATGCGCCACAGTCCATCCGCTGTTTGCGCAAAATAGGATAGACCGCTTCCGGTATCCCACCAACCAATACGCATTTTTTTCGCCGCCGTCACTTCCACGCGTTTTCCCGTTGCCACTTCCACTAAAAAGGTGCCGCCATCGGTGATGATTTCAAGCGCAGAGCCGTCGGGCGACCACGTTAAGGTCGGAAGAGAGGCATTCTTGGAAGGGAATCGCGCGATGAGATGATCGCTATCCGTTCGCGTATCATAGGCCCACGTTTCAAACCAGGGGTCCATGCGCCGCACAAAGGCCGCTTGTTCGCTTGCGCGATCAAAAACTGCTCCGTCGATGGGCGTCTCGCGCAGAAGTCGCGGCGGCTCCTGCGCATACAATACGGCATCCAAGACAAAGGTCGTTTCCTTGCTTTCCACCGGAAGGGTTTTGGACCAGGGGAGATAGCCTTCTTTTTTCAAGGTGATGACATGCGGACCCGGCAAGAGATTTTTCACCAGGCTTGGCGTGATGCCTTTTTGCGCGCCGTCTACGTCCACTCGTGCGCCGCGGGGAACACTATCGAGAGAAAGAATGCCCGTTTGCACGATGCGTCCATTCCCGAAATTCACGCGATAGCCAGCCGTATACAAAACCAATGTTGGCGCTGAGACAAGAAAACCGAGAACAAACGTGATACGCAGAAGCTGCCGCAGTCCGGAAGACATATGGGTGCATGTTAAACCCGGTCGGTCTTTTGACGCCAGTGCGCATCGTCGAGTATCCTTGGCTTCATGACTGATATCCCATTGCCTCGCATGCGTTCTTCACGCCCTCTTTTGGCGATCATCGTTTTGTTCGTCCTTGTTTTTACATTTTCTCTTGGCATATTTGTCGGGAGGCAACAAGGGAATCGCCCTGCATTGGCGGGGGCAAATCGAGTGGTGAATCAACAAGCCTCCGCTTCCGCAATGGAAAGCGATGTGAATTTTGCGCAGTTTTGGGAGGTGTGGAATATCTTGAAAGATCGCTTTTATCAGCAACCCGTTTCGGAAAAATCTTTGTATTATGGCGCCGTGAAAGGCTTGGTGGCCGGAACGGAAGACCCGTACACGCTTTTCATGGATCCAAAAGAAGCGAAAAAGTTCTCGGAGGATTTAGAAGGGTCTTTTGGAGGCATCGGAGCCGAGATTGGGATAAAGGACAACCAATTGCAAGTTATTTCTCCTTTACCGAATACACCCGCGTCGCGGGCGGGACTGGAAAAGGGAGATGCCATTCTTGCCATTGACAAAGTATCCGCGCATGGGCTGGTCGTGGAAGAAGCGGTACGCAAAATCCGTGGCGATGCCGGCACCCAGGTGGTGCTTACCATTCGTCGGGGGAAAGCGCCGCCCAATGATGTTTCCATGAAGCGCGAGAAAATCGTCGTCGAAAGCGTGAAGTGGAAAATGGAAAATGGGGTGGCTCTCGTGAACATTTCCATCTTTGGGCCTGATACCACCCAGCTTTTCAACAAAGCCGTGAATGAATTGCTTGCGCAAGGAGCAAAAGGCATCGTGCTTGATTTGCGCGGCAATCCGGGAGGCTTGCTCACATCGGCCATCGATGTCGCTTCTGTATGGGTTGGCTATCAACCGATTGTATTGGAAAAAGGTCCCCATATTTCGGAGTCATTCAAGGGAGTGGCGGCTCCGCGGCTGGCGGATGTGCCGACCATTGTTCTTGTGGACGAAGGTTCGGCATCCGCTTCTGAAATCGTGGCCGGCGCTTTGCAGGATTATCACTTAGCCACCCTGGTCGGCACAAAAACATTCGGCAAAGGTTCGGTGCAAGACCTCATCAGTCTTTCCGACGGCGCGGCCATCAAGGTTACCATTGCCGCTTGGCATACGCCAAAGGATCGTAGTATTCACGGCACGGGCATTACTCCCGATACCGTTGTTTCATTCACCGCTAAGGACATCCATGACAAACGAGATGCACAAAAAGAAAAAGCCCTCGAAATCATCCGCGCCAAACTCGCTGGCAAGTAGCAAGAAGCCGGAGCGCGCCATTCAGGAGATTTCCGCCGGAGGCATTGTCTTCAAGCGCACTCCGCGCGGCGTTTTTTTTGCCGTCATGCTCGATTCGTATGGAAAATGGGCCTTTCCGAAAGGTCGCGTGGAAGAAGGAGAAGTATTGGAAGAAACGGCGGCGCGCGAAACCTTGGAGGAACTCGGACTCGAGCAAGTTCGTTTGCTGGAGTACATGGGCAAAATCGATATTTGGTTTCATGATCGTTTTGAAAAACACGGCGCTCTTGTGCACAAGGACATTCATTATTATTTGTTTGAAACGCCGGAACATTCCATTCTGCGGCCCGATCCGGCCCAGCATGCCTATGAAGCCCGTTGGGTGAATGCCAAGCGTTTATTGCAAACGTCAAGCTATGCCGACATGATTCCCATTTTGCAAAACGCCTTGTCCTTTATCTTTGGCAAACACCGGCCCATCCGGCCTTGACCCCAAATCTGGCCCAATTTTGACATCTTTGTTATACTGTTTCCGTAAATCATTAGGCTTATCCACATCTATGGCCAAGTTGACCAAGAGTCAGTTGATGAGTGCCCTTGCCGAAGCGACAGGAATGTCCAAGAAAGATATTGTCATGTTCATGGACAAACTTGTTGCCCTTGCTTACAAGGAAGTGAAATCCAGCGGAGAACTCACTCTTCCGGGGCTTGGCAAGCTGGTCAAAGTGAATCGCCAGGCACGCATGGGCCGCAATCCGGCCACCGGCGCTTCCATCCAGATCCCCGCCAAAACCGTCGTGAAGTTCCGCGTCGCCAAGGCCGCGAAGGACGCCTTGCTGTAAAACAGTTGAAAATCCCCGGCCATCAAATGGCGGGGATTTTTGTTCGGGGAATATGTCCACGAACAAGAGAAAAGAAAAAACACTCGCCAATTGAAGGCGAATGTCAGGTTTAGCGCACAGCGATGGCTGTGCGGAGAAACTGTGCGAGTTTCTTGGAAGCTTCCTTTACGCGGGCCAGATTGACCTCGTGGCTATGCTCTTCACTGTCATCATTGGTGATGAATGCCATTGGAAGAATGCGCACGCCAACGTCTTTGTACAGCGCGGCGATGCATGCCTCGGGCAACATGCTCATGCCTACAGCTTTTACGCCCGTCATGCGCAGAAACGGCTTATCGTATGTCCGACCTTCGAAGTTCGGTCCGCGCACCATGGGATTGCATTGAACCCGGGCCGATCTTAAAGGAAATAAAGCCCATGTGTCAATCGCATGGCTTGTGATCTCTCCCCGTTTTCTCTAAACTGAAATTCATATGCGGCGAACCTGGATTGCCCCTGTTTTCTTCTTGGCGGTTTTTGCCATAGCGCTCATCGCCGATCAATTTGTCTTTGTCCCAAGCCTTCATCAAAACCCTCCTCCGCTTCGACATCCCATTGCTTTATCCGTCGGCCAAGTTGAAGTATTGCGCGTGATCGACGGTGACACCATTATCGTTCGCACGGCCTCCGAAGAAATACAAACGGTGCGCCTTATCGGGATCAATACGCCAGAAACCGTTGATCCCCGCAAGCCCGTTCAATGTTTTGGCAAACAAGCGTCCGCGCGGACAAAATCTTTATTGGAAGGGAAGGCGGTTATTCTTACCGCGGATTCAACCCAGGCGAATGTGGATAAATACGGCCGTTCTTTGCGCTATGTCTCTTTGGAAGACGGCAAGGATATAAATCTTGCTCTCATCCGTGACGGGTTTGCTTACGAATATACGTATAAGTTGCCTTATGAAAAGCAGGCGGCATATCGTGCGGCCGAACGCGATGCGCGCAAAGCGCAAGCGGGTCTGTGGGCGCCGGAGACATGCCATGGCTCTTTAACGGCGGAATAATTCATGCCCGCTCTCCTTAAAACCATTCTCGTCGACCTCATTCCGTTCCACATGACGGCGAGGGAGAGTTTGGATCGACTGCAGGAGCTCGAGGAACTCGTGCACACATATGGAGGGATGGTGGTCATTAAAACATTCCAACGCCGTCAGACGCCGCATCCGGCCACTTTTATGGGGCCTGGAAAGGTGACCATGCTTGCGGAAGAAGGGAATAAGCTCGGGGCGAAGCTCGTCGTCATCAATGATCGACTGAAGCCGCGCCAAATGTATTTGGTTTCGGAAGAATTGCGCAAAGCGGGCATACACGTTTGGGATCGTCTGGATCTCATCCTGAAGATTTTCGCCAAGCACGCCAAGACAACGGAAGCGCGGCTGGAAATCGAATTAGCCAGCATTCATCACATGGGCCCCCGTATTTACGGCATGGGGCTTGAGCTTTCGCGCCAAGGCGGTGGCAGTGGCAGCATTGGCGGACAGGGTGAAACAAATACGGAAATCATGAAACGCCACTTAGCCGCGCGCGAGGAAAAGATCAAAGAAAAATTGGCGCAGTACCGGCAGGTACGGCAGGGCCATCAAGACAATCGAAAGCGCAAGGGTCTCTCGACGGTCGCCATTGTCGGCTACACAAATGCGGGGAAGACGACCTTGCTCAATCGCCTCACGGGCCGCAAGGAATATGTTGCAAATGAGCTGTTTGCAACGCTCGACACGCGCGTGGGCAAAATCTACGACCAGGAACGCCGCCGTGAAATTCTTATTTCCGACACGATTGGCTTCATCCAAAGGCTGCCGCCGGAACTGTTGAACGCCTTCGCGTCGACATTGTCGGAAGCGGTGGAGGCGGATTTGCTTTTGCAAGTCGTGGACGGATCCGACGCGCATGCGCCGGACCACTTGCGCGTCGTCGAGGACATTCTCTTTCGTTTGGGGGCGGCGACAATTCCGAGGCTATTGGTCATAAATAAGACAGACGCCCTTCCAAAAGACCAGAAATCCCCGCTGACCCAGGTTGCTCTCAAAGGACTTCCTGACCTGCCACGTGTGGATATATCGGCTAAAACAGGGGAGGGAATAGAGGTCTTGCGGGCGGAAATCCTGAAGCAGATTTGATCGCTCATGCGGGTCTTGTCAAAATTGGTCAAGGCCATTATACTTCCGCCAGTACAACCCCATCTCCTATGACAAAATCCTGTATCGTCACCGGCAAAAAGGTTACCACGGGCTTCCATGTAAGCCACAGCAAGCGTCACACCAAGCGCCGCCTTTTCCCGAATCTCCAGAAACGCAAGATTCTCAATCCGGCCACGGGCCGCATGGTCACCGTTCACATCACGAGCCGCGGCCTGCGCACGCTCAAAAAGTGGGACACAGAAGGTAAGGCGTATGACCTCGCCGAAATGGGGAAGGTCTCCTCCTAGGAAAAATCCGTCGGAATGCTCCGGCGGATTTTTTCATTGTGCTATGATATGCCGCGTACACTCTTAAACCGTTTCGCTCCTCGTCATGACGAGATTGTGATTATGTCCGACAAAGCACGCCTCCAAGAACTCTACGCGGAAATCCAGGCGCTCAAAAAGCAACGCAAGGAAATAAAGGACATGATCAAGAACGAATTGGACCATCATGAACGCTATCAAGATCTGGGTGAAGAACTGAAAAAATTCAAGGAAGAAAAAAAGAGCATCGAAACCCAGGTGCGCGAGGCTTCGCCTTCGGACAGCCAAAAATTGCAGGATATCGACGTTGAATTGAAGGCGAACGAAGAGCTGTTATCGGATCTTGCGTTTAACTTACTCATGGCCGATGAAACCGTGGAAATCATCGATGAACGCAAAAACCGCTGGGTCCCGAAGTTTACGGTGAAATTTACAAAGGAGGAAGGATAGGACATCTCCTCGTGGGTGAATGACTTAGGGTTTGCGCCCGGCCATGATATCCACAGGAGGTGTTTTCGTTAACGACGATGTTGCGGTTTGGAATAGAATACACGCGCTTTGCATTGACAAAAGCTCCGATTTGTGGTATCTTAGTTTCTCGATTTGCCCCAGCGAAAAGCGGCTTTATCGGCCATTTCTCGCTGCGGCAAAAGGCCATTCCGGCCAAAAGCCAGCCCATGGTGGGCGAGCAGCTTTTCCCAATGCCGATATGTTCCTCTCGGGAATAAGTCGGCGGA
>OBEQ011376509.1_pt1 | contig 45435 bp, 39 predicted proteins | sample 1670901 | NCBI WGS metagenome assembly OBEQ01 (sample SAMEA104232315, study PRJEB22302) | groundwater metagenome | biome: forest; feature: aquifer; material: groundwater | place: USA | collected 2011-08-07 | depth 5.4 m
ATACCAGGGGGGCTGAAAAATGTCGCCGGATATGATAAGGGGGGTGGGTCAAATAACCGATAACGGTGGGTTCACGATATCACCGGTCAGGTGGGTCAGGTTTCCGCTGCTGGGTGGGTCAACAATGGACCGCTGGTGACATCGTTACTGAAGGACGAGGATGGGTATATACGTCAGGGCACCGCCAGGGCCTTGGGGGATTTCGTCAAGGATTCTCCAGAGGTCCGTACCGCATTGCTCCCGTTGCTGAATGACAAGATTGGGGATGTACGCTGGGCCACCGCCACCGCCTTGGCCAGTTGCTTCAAGGAATATCCAGAGGTTCGCACCGCCTTGCTCTCGTTGCTGAAGGACAAGAAAGGGTATAGACGCAGCGGAGCCGCCAGAGCCTTGGAGGGTTGCGTCAAGGATTCTACAGAGGTCCGCACCGCATTGCTCCCGTTACTAAAGGATGAGGATAGGTATGTACGCGCTGAGACCGCCCGGGCCTTGGGGGGGTGCGTCAAGGATTCTCCAGAGGTCCGTACCGCATTGCTCCCGCTGCTTAAGTACGAGAATCGGATGGTATCCAGGGCCACGGCCATGGCCCTGGGGGGGTGCGTCAAGGACTCTCCAGAGGTGTGCACCGCCTTGCTCCCGCTGCTTAGGGACACGATTGGGGTTGTACGCAGAGACACCGCCACGGCTTTGGCAGGTTGCGTCAAGGACTCTCCAGAGGTCCGCGCCGCTTTGCTCCCGTTGCTGAAGGACGAGAGTTGGATGGTACGCAGGGCCACGGCCATGGCCTTGGGGGGGTGCGTCAAGGATTTTCCAGAGGTCCGCACCGCATTGCTCCCGCTGCTTAAGGACAAGATTGGGGATGTACGCAGGGACGCCACCACGGCTCTTGAAAAAGCAGGATTCAGAATATTTCCTAAGTACAAGTGGTGGAAATTATTCAAGAGATGGTCTTGGAATATTTCTTCCGTTGAGGACCTCAGTAGGGATTGACACTTAATTCATCCCAAGTCTTTGAGGTATTCCCGGATTGGGCGGAATTTCTGCGAGACCGATTTAACGCCTTTGTTTGTAGGCTAACTTTACAAACCTCCCGCTCAATAATTCTGTGAAAAACCTCAGTGTCAATTCCCACGTTTAAAATCGAATTTTGTCCGCACCTCAGGTTTTCCCCCCACACCACGGCAACCAGTTTAGCAGTTACCGGGAATTGACACGGAGGGTGACCCTAAGATCGATTCAAACCTAAAACCCAGGGTCATACAGAAGGAGATTCAAATGTTACAGGTACTCATAGATAATTTCAACCTCTTTCACCGGCGAAGCAGCAGGAATCCGGGAATTTTTTTGGCGCTGATCGTTTTCGGCATGGCGGCCATTTTTTCGGCCTGTATGAAAACGGAAAAAAATCCGACTTCAATTCAGGCGGAATCTACCGGATCGGCCCAGGTCATGATCCGAACCGGAAAGATTGGGGCCCTGGCAAAAGGGAGCAGTATTGAACTCTCCATTTTGGAGGTGACACTCACGGCAATGGGAGAACCACCGATTACCGACTCTTTTCCAATGAGCGGTAGCGGCACCGCCAACTTCTTGCATACCTTTTCTGAATTGGCCTCCCTAAAGACTTGGACTTTGACCGCAGTCTCTAAAGACCTTGCTGGGAAAGTCATCCATAGTGGATCCACGACTTTCATCCCGCTTCCCCGCAAGACGGTCGATGTTTCCCTCAGTTTGAATGCGAATTATTCCATGCTTCGCGCCAATTTCTTCCCGCTTCGAGACAGCACAACCCGCGTTCAGCTTTTGGTTAACCACGAAAAAGTCCGGGATTCCCTGTTTGCAAAACAATCCAAGGTTGGGGACACCCTTTCACTCTTTCTGGATTATCTCAAAACGGGGGCTAATGAAATTGAAATGGATGTCTTTGGTGACGCCTGGGGGTTCGATACGCTCCTCTACACGGATACGAAAACCCTGGACATCATCGCTGGCAAAGATACGTCTTACAGTTTTTCGTTGAAGTGGGTCGGCCCACGGAATCCGCCCCCTGGGCAGGCGTCGATGGCAGTTACCTTGGGTGCCGTGGGAACGGTCACCGTGAACGGATTCATGGATGCTAACCTCCATTGGATTGAGCTTCCCTTGGCAGGTGGCCCCATCGGCCCTGTTCTCAATTCTGTTCCGGCCGTGAATTACGATCCCGGATCGAACCGGGCGATTGTGTTCTATCCCTCAAACCCAGGGGTTTCCTATCGCTTCGGAGAATCCAGTCAGGTATGGATTGTAACCCATGCGAATGGCCTGGATGGTGACCCTGAGTGGAACAGGCTACCAGTCGGCGGCACCATTCCCGATAATATCAATGCCTACCCCTCCGTTTCCTATACCCCAAATAATCAGTTGATCGTATATGGAGGGTGTTACGCGAACTGCTCGCCCGCCCAATCCAGTGTATACATCCTTTCCAATGCCAACGGCATCGGTGGCGCGGCAGCTTGGAGTACGCTTCCCGTTTCGAACCCAATGACCAGTTCAAGTCACCTTGGTGTTTACGACTATTCGGAAAACGTATTGGTTGCCTTTGGTGGCAACCAGGCGTTCTTCGGGACCGACAACAATACTACCCGCGTACTCTCCGGTGCAGATGGCGCTTCGGGTTCTTCTTCATGGCGGATTCTTTCGCCTGCGGACCCGCTGCCTCCCCCCCGGAGTGAAACTTTTATGGGAGCCTACGACGCTGAACGGAAAAATCTCATTGTCTTTGGCGGCAATAATTTGGTGCGTTCGTGCTGCCCTGGAGTAATGGATCAGTATAATGATTCGTGGGTCTTGAGTCATGCAAATGGAGTCGGGACCCCGATTTGGACGGACCTTAACCCCGCTGGGCCCTTGCCGGCACCGAGAGGCTTTGGCGTTAGCGTGTACGACCCGATTCATAACCGGTTGATTATCCACGGCGGAGCTACCTGGATAGCCTCTTCCGAAACTTATGAGAAACTTGATGATCTGTGGCAGTTGGAAAATGCCAATGGCGCGGGCGGCCCGGCCGTCTGGACTAGACTCTCCCCCGAAGGAACGGGTCCTGGAGCGATGTCCTTACACGGCGCAGCCTTTGATGCAATGAAACAAAGGCTGATTCTGGTGGGTGCCGCAGACCCTACAAACGGCGAACACCCGAAGGTTTGGGTGTTGGCGATGTAAATTTCGGTTATTGCTGGAATCCCTCCGGATAATGGGTGGTTCCAGCCACCCATTACTTACCCCACCTCAAATTCTATTTCATTATAATTGATTGATATAACGAATTAAGAGTTTCACTTTTCATCGCATCAAGGTGAACTAAAAAATACTCCCTTCATTCACTGCTCCAAATGGCCTCCCAGCACACCGGCGCATACTACCTGAAGCACCGATCCGTTGTCTGTTCTTTTGCGCCTGGATGTTAGTACAAGTTTTTAGCAAGATTGGTTTCGCACCTGGAAAGATATCCCATGCCGTTCGTCCCGATATGGGTGGTGGCGGTAATGATGGTTTTGATAGTCGGATATTTCGTTGGCGAGTTTCATGGAAAGGCCGCAACAAATTCCTAAAAAAATGGGGAGGGTGACTTGGGTTAAGGCGGAAAATAAATGGATGAATTCGGCGGTTTAGCAACAGAATGCGGTGTAAAACAACTCGTCAGGGTTGGCGACGGAACAGGTACAGACTGTCCTGCGCGAACACCCGCTTCCAATCCGCGGCATGCCCCAGGGAATCGAGATCGTGGGCGAGGGCTTCCGGGCGCGCGAGCCATTCGGGCTTGAAGCGGGCATCGATGACCACGTAGTCGAAATCGGCGTAAGGCTTCACCCGATAGACCCAATCCATGACCTCCTTGCGCGTGGCGAAGCGGGTGGTGAAGGGGCCGTTGACCAATACGGAAGCGCTTTCCGGGATCATCTGATGGACGCGCTCTACCTCGCGCGCGCGCGCGATGCCGCCTTCCGGAAGGGTGAATACGTTGCCCCATAGGGGGTAGCACAGCAGGGACAGGATCGCGCAGGATACCAGGGCGCGGCCCTTCGCCCCATTCCATTCCACCGCATCCCCGCCCAGGATGAAGCCGCCCATGCCCAGGATGGCCACGGGAAACTGGTAATGCCGCCACAGATCGTGAAATGGCTCCGGGAAAAGCGCGTAGAACAGCATCAAAGGAATGGGCAGCAGCAGATAACGCCTGTTAGCGGCGAACAGCAGCGGCAGAAAGGGCAGGACCACCACCCCGAAATAGGTCAAGGTCTGCCTGCGAAAAACCATCCGGGCCATGAAACCGGAAGAGTCGGGAACCAGTTTGTTGAACCTGAGCCCCAGAGGGGCGAAATGCGGCATGATGACATACCAATACAAGGCCATTTGCGCGGAGCAAAGCAGGCCCGGCAGCAGCAGCCATTTCCAGGACCGGCGTTCGATCAGGGCCAGCAGTAATAGTCCTCCTACGGCCAAGGTGAACACTTCCTTGCTATACGCCATCAAACCCGAATAAATAAGGAAGCGACCGAGCTGTTCCTCCCGATAGGCATCCATGGCCAGCACCAACAGGGGAGCGGCGAGGAATTCCGGATGGAATCCGAAGAAGAATTGCGAGGCGATGGGCGGGCTGAGAAGCAATGCCAGTCCGCCCCAGGAGGCAACGCGGAGATTGCCCTGATGGCGGCGGATCACAAGCCAGACCGCGGCCAGAAGGCAGGCGGCCTTGCCCGCCTTGAGCCCCATTTCCCCGGCCAGCCAATGCACGGGAAGCCAGAACAGCACGGTGTAGTTCGCGTGGGAACCGAAGATATCCATGTCGGCGATGGAATAGCGCGTGCTTCCATGAGCCATGTTCCATAGGGCGCAGGCATAACAGGCGAAGTCCACATCGCCGGGATCCCTGAGTTCCAACCATTGCCATAGTCCCAGCACCGGAAGGCAAACGGCCGCCAGGATCAAAAGCGCGGGCCCTAGGGCGGTTTTTTCCACGCGCTCCCAACGGGCCATCAGTAAGCAACCCGCGACGATAATCACCCCTCCGGCCAAGGCATACGACGGCGCATAATGGAAGCGGTGGAACAGATACAGGAAAGCGAGCAGGGGAAGGAGAAAATCCGGTTTCCATGCCCGCTGGAAAAACGGTTTCCAATCCATGCCCCATTGTTCCATTCCCCGCGGCATTCTGCAAGCGCGCAGCGTCCGGAGCGCGCCAGTCCGGACCCCTCGAATCACCGGGGATCGCGGCCCGTCCCGAAAGCGAGCGGCCAATCGCGCGAAAATGTGGAGATACGGGAGCGGGTTTGCTTATAATGGCGGGGTGAACCTCGATCCCGGCCATAGCGTAATCGTACCCATCTTCAAGAGCCTCGAGTGCCTTCCCAACCTCTATAAAAGGCTGACGGAATGCATGACCGCCATCGGCGGGAACTTCGAAATCATCCTGGTGGAAGACGGCGGCCATGATGGATCCTGGGAGCATATCCAGGGCCTGGCGCGGAACGACACCCGGGTCAAGGCCATACGCCTCAGTCGGAACTTCGGCCAGCACAATGCGCTCCTGTGCGGGATCCGCAACGCGAGCAAGGAAATCATCATCACCATCGACGACGATCTCCAGAACCCTCCCGAGGAAATCCCCCGCATGCTCGCCAAGCTGGGGGAAGGCTTCGACGTCGTCTACGGAACGCCGGATCAGGAACGGCACGGCTTCCTGAGGAACATGGCCTCGGTGGTAACCAAGCTGGTACTGCAGGGCGCGATGGGCGCCTCAACGGCGCGCAAGGTGAGCGCGTTCCGGGTGTTCCGCACACGTCTGCGCGAAGCGTTCGACCGCTTCCACAGCCCTTTCCTCTCCATCGACGTCCTCCTCACCTGGGGCACCACCCGTTTCGCCGCGGTTACGGTGCGCCACGAGGCCCGCGCGCTGGGGACCTCGCACTATACCATCGCAAAACTGCTCACCCACGCTTTGAACATGGTCACGGGTTTCAGCACCCTGCCCCTCCGGCTCGCAAGCTGGATGGGCTTCGCCTTCACCTTCCTGGGCGGCCTGATCCTGGCCTTCGTGGTCGGGCGCTTCCTCCTCTTCGGGGGCGGCGTGCCGGGCTTTCCCTTCCTGGCTTCCATCATCGCCATCTTTTCCGGGGCGCAATTGTTCGCCCTGGGGGTGATAGGCGAATACCTGGCGCGCATGCATTCCCGCTCCATGGCCAAACCCACCTATGTGGTGGAGGCGGCAATCGGCATGCGGGGAAACGCCGTGTCCGGACACACGGCGGGCTGAGCGATCATGGAAACCAACCCCTCCGCGTCCGCCCTCGCCCTCATCCCGTTCAACAAGCCGTTCATCGCCGGCCGCGAACTGTATTTCATCTCCCAAGCCGTGCTGAGCGGACATCTCGCCGGCAACGGAACGTTCACCCGCAAGTGCCAGAACTTCCTGGAGACCGAATACGGATGCGGTAAGGCCCTGATGACATCATCCTGCACCGGCGCACTGGAAATGGCCGCCATCCTGTGCGATCTGGAACCGGGCGATGAAGTCATCCTGCCTTCCTACACCTTCGTCTCCACGGCCAACGCCTTCCATTTGCGCGGCGCCAAGCTGATCTTCGCGGACATCCGTCCCGACACGCTCAACATCGATCCCGCGGACGTCGCCGCGCGCATCGGGCCCAGGACCAAAGCCGCCTGCGTCGTCCATTATGCGGGCGTGGCTTGCGAAATGGATGCCTTCACCGACCTGTGCAAGCGGAACAAACTGATCCTGGTCGAGGACGCGGCCCATGCCATCGGCGCCTACTACAACGGCAAAGCATTGGGCGGCTTCGGCGCCCTGAGCGCCTTCAGCTTCCACGAAACCAAGAACTTCATCGCGGGCGAAGGCGGGGCTTTGGGGATCAATGATCCCACCCTGGTCGAACGGGCCGAGATCATCTGGGAGAAGGGCACCAACCGCAGCCAGTTCTTCCGCGGACTCACGGACAAATATACCTGGGTGGACATCGGCTCCTCCTTCCTGCCTTCGGAACTGGTGACCGCGTTCCTGTACGCGCAATTCGAACAGGCCGAAGAGATCACCCGGCGGCGGCTTGCCTGTTGGAACTACTATCGGGAAGCCCTGGAGCCGCTCGCCAAGGAAGGGCGATTGCGCCTTCCCGTGGTCCCGGCCTATGCAGGCCACAACGCGCACATGTTCTATCTGCTCCTGGAAAGCGGAAGCGTCCGGGATGCCTTGATGGAAACCTTAAGGCGGCGCGGCATCATGGCCGTGTTCCATTACATCCCCCTGCACAGCTCCCCCATGGGCCTTTCCATGGGATACCGGGCGGGAATGTTCCCCGTGACCGAGGATTCCAGCGCGCGCATCCTGCGCCTTCCGCTCTTCTACGATTTGCAGCCGGGGGAACAGGACCGCGTGATCGGGGCGATCAGGGAGTTTTTCACAAAACCCGTCCAATCCTGAAATGCTGGCACTTGGTACCCTTCAAGATACCGTAATCTTCACAATACCGTAACATTTAAGTTCATTTCGCCATGGGCCTGAAGTGGTAAACATTGACATTCCCCACCTTCCGGAATCCGTTGCGTTCATATAGCCGGCAGGCCTCCCGGTTCCGCTCCTGGGTCACCACCTCCACGCGGCCGCAACTCCGCGCGGCGAACCATCCCAAAGCAAACTGGATCAAAGAGGTCCCCAAGCCCCGACCCTGACGACCCGCATCCACCGCCACCAGGCCGATGCTTCCGACTCCGTCTTTGGCCTGCACCGTGATCATACCCATAGGATGCCCCGCTTCGTCGGCAACCAGGACCGCATCCGCCTTTTCCCCGGAGAGCGACTTGCGCATCCATTCCACATACAGGGCGCGGAACAATGCCGGAGGAAAACCGGGATCGAGGTTGAACCGGGAATATTTTCCGGCTTCCACCGCCAGGGCGTAGAGTGCGGGAGATCCATCGCCATCGCTTTCCGGCTCGCGTGGCGCGGTCGAGGTAGCGAGAGCAACCGCTGCGACCGGATTGATCGGCTTGATTACCCCCCCCGGCGCAACAGTCCCAATCGCATGGCGGATCCGGCCCGCATGGGATACCACCGGCTCCACCGCATAGGTGATTTTGACATCGGCCAGGAACCCCCCGCAAGCCACCGCCGCGCGGTTGCTCTCCGCGTCGTCCGGATCCACGGCCCAGTAGGCCAATTCCGTTTTCGCCCCGCACAGGGCCGCCAGCACCTTGAGCAAGGCCGCCTCATCCAAGCGGGCGGGCAGGATACGCGCGGTGGGGAATCCGAAAAAGGCGCTGTCCCACTCCAACAATTTCCATTGCCCGATCATGTCCGGCATTCCAGAATGGCGTGGTCGTAAGGAATGCGCAACGCATTGTGCCAGACGGATACCCGGACCTCCTTGAAACCCTCCCCGGCCAGGCCGGCGTAGGCCCCGGGGAAACGCACGTTGCGGCCGCGATCCCGGGATACCAGGTACCGCGCCAAAACCGATTGATCGGGAACGAAGGCCGAATCCAAGGTTACCATCCGCCCCGAAGGTTTCAGGGCCTTTTGCGCCCCGCGAAAGACCCGGTGGGCCTCCTCATCGTCCAAATGATGCAATACGCCGAATGCCATGGCGATGTCATAGCCGCCGTGGCCCGCGTTTCCCGCCGATCCCGCTACGGACAAGGACCCTTCCGCTCCGAAGGCCTCCACGCTCTCGCAAGTGAAGCGGCCCCGGCCGCGGTAACGGCGGCGCGCCGAGTCGATATAGGCCGGGCTCAAATCAAATCCGGTGTAGTCCACGTCTTCGGGAAGCAGGCTCAACAATTCCGCGGTGCCGCAACCGATGTCGAGGATGCGCGCGCCTGCGAAGGGCCTCAGGCATTCCCGGATCCAGCGGAGCCTTACCCGGTGCGCGCCGATGAGATCCTGGAACAGGTTGTATGCGGCAGGAAGTCTTAGTATGCGCCGAATGCCGCGATCGATCTGGCTCATGGTTTTTTCCTGGCGACCACAAGATAGCTGGTTCCCATCCGCAGCCGCCGGCCAGCACGGATCCCGGCAACCTCCTTCTCAAGACGACGCGCGATCCAACGCGACACCAGGCCTTTGCTCACACCATGCTCGGCTTCGGGCCGCAACGATCCGCTGCCCAGCCCCAACCGGTAGGGAATGGATCGGACCAGGAGTACGGGCAAGGTCAGGATGGAAAACAGGGCGGTGGCATATTGGATTTCAAACCCCGGCGAGAGAAGCTTCGCGATTTCCGCGCGACCGTACCGGCGGTAGTGGCCGGCATCCTTGTCGCTTGCGGACCACAGCCAGGAGTGGGCCGGCAAGGTGAGGTAGAGATGGCCTCCCGGCCGGAGAGCGGCATGGAACGAGGAAACCAACGCGGCGGGATCGGCGATATGCTCAAGCACGTCGAAACATCCGATGGCCCCTACGGAATCCGGGGCCGGCCCCAATGCTTCAAAGGTCATGCAATAGACGTCGGGAATCCGACGATGGACCTTGGCATTATATGCTCCGGTCGGTCCCGGTTCGATCAAGGACGCCTGGTATCCTCCATCCAGGATCCCCCGGGTCACGAAGCCGTTACCCCCTCCCACGTCCATCAGGGTTCCTTGCGGAGGGAAGCGTTTAAGCGTGGCCAGGATACATGCGTTGCGGTGGAGGAACCAGAAGGAGCGGTCCTCCAGCTGGAAATAACGTTCGTTCCCGTCCTTGGGATAGGACAACTCCGGAGTTGGGAGCATTCAGGTTCCCTCTTGCGCGTTCAGAAGCCTACGGACTCCACCGGATTATGCCAATATCACGCGGATAAGGCAAGCGCGCAACCGAAGCGCGGAACCGCACCTGCCTAAACCGGCGTCAACCAGCCATGCTTATCGGCGATGTCCCCGTACTGGACGCCCTGGAGGGCATGGTACAGCTTGGTCAGGGTCTCCCCCGCCTTGTCATGCTTGCCGAAGGTGAACTTACGATCCCGATACTGGATGGAATACACCGGCGTGATCACGGCGGCCGTGCCGCAGGCGCCCACTTCGATGAATTGATCCAAGGTCTCCAGGGGCAAGGCCCCGCGCACCACCTTGAGCCCCATGTCCGCGGCCAGCACCTGCAGGCTTTCGTTGGTGATGCTTTGCAGGATGGATCCGGATTCCGGGGTCTTGTAATAGCCGTCCGCGGTGATGCCGATGAAGTTCGAGGTGCCGAACTCGTCCACGTACTTGCCTTCCTTGGGATCGGCGAAGAGCACGATGGGATAACCCATCTTCTTGGCGACCATGCCGGGCTTGAGGCTGGCGGCGTAGTTGCCCGCCATCTTGGCGCGGCCGGTTCCCTTGGGCGCGGCGCGGTCGTACTCTTCCAGCACGATCGCCTCCACCGGCGAGAAACCTTCCTTATAGTAAGGCCCCACCGGGGTCACGAGCACGATGAAGGAATAGGTGGACGAAGCCTTGATGCCCACGGTGGGCTCGGTGCCGATCAGGAGCGGGCGCAGGTACAAACTGGCGCCGGTGCCGTAGGGCGGGATGAAATCCTTGTTGAGATCCGCGGCCATGCGGCAGCCTTCCACGAACATATCGATGGAAGGCGCTTCCATCAGGATGCGGTCCGCGGACAACTGCATGCGGTCGGCGTTGCGCTCCGGGCGGAACAGCACCTTGGCGCCGGACTTGGTGGTGAAGGCCTTGAGCCCTTCGAAGACGGCCTGCCCATAGTGGAGGCAGTTGGCCGCGATATGCATGGGAATGTAGGGATCCTTCTTTACGACCAGGGGACCCCACTTGCCGTCGGCGAAATCCGCCTGCACAAACCCGTTGGTAGGCAGATAGGCGAATCCGAGATTTTTCCAGTCTAGAGAGGACGATGGCATGGAAAGCATGGCTGGCATAATAAAGCTCCTGATATGTCTAACATAATAATTCACGGTCCCACGCCGCGCCAAGCGGGCGTGGTCGCGACGGCCCGGCGGACAACGCGGGATTATTTGCCAGGCGCTTCCGGACTGGATATACTTGAAGGCATGACGGCCCGATTTCCCCTGGGAGCTTCCGCGCAGGCCTGCGGTTTCGCGGCAGGGTGGGCGCTTTTCACCGTCGCGCTTTTATGCGCCTCGCGCCCGATGGGCATCGGACCGGGGTTTTCCCGTCCTCTCCCCTACGCCATCACGGCAATATTGATTTCTTCTTTCGGCCATCTATTACGGCGCTGGCTCAATGAAGGATCGATTCCCGCCGCTCCGGAAAAAGGCGGCAGCATACGCCGACTTTTCCAGGCTTTGTTGCGGGGACAGCGGGTATTCTTCAAGGGAACCGCCGCTTTCAACAACTTCCTCTTCCTCTCCCTCGCCTATTTCCTGGGGATCGGCATCACTTCGCTGTTCATCCGCAAGGACGCCACCGGAAAAACGCCCTCCGCGCGCTCCGATGAGGCCACCGGTGCGGAGGCAGACGCAGAGGCTGGCACAGAAACCTCCGGAACCTATTGGCGAAATTTGAATCCGGGCAAAAAGGATGTGGATGCGTACTATCGTCCATTCTGACGTACTCCACTCGAACGCCGGCCATCCTAACGCCGCCTCCCGCGATCCCCGCCCGGGCCCGAGGCCGGCCTGAGCGCGCCCCTCTACATCCTGGGCATCAGCAGCCATTACCACGATGCCGCCGCCACACTGCTCAAAGACGGCATGGTGGTCGCCGCCGCGGATGAAGAGCGCTTCAGCCGCCGCAAGCACGACGCCTCCTTCCCCATAAAGGCGATCACCTGGTGCCTGGAAAGCCAGGGCATAACCGTCGCGGATCTGGGGCTGGTAGCCTGGTACGAAAAGCCCTTCGTGAAATTCGAACGCATCCTGCGCTCGCATCTGGAGAACTTCCCCGCAGGATTCAAGACCTTCCAGATGGCCATGCCTTCCTGGCTCTCCGAAAAAGTACGAGTACGCTCGGTGATACGGAAACGCCTGGGTTACCGTGGGGACGTGGCCTACATGGACCACCATCTTTCCCATGCGGCCGGCGCGTTCCTGCCCAGCCCCTACCGCGAGGCCGCCATCGTGACCGTGGACGGCGTGGGCGAATGGACCACCACCGCCTACGGCATCGGCCGCGAAGCCTCCGTCGAACTCTGGAAGGATATCCGCTTCCCCCATTCCTTAGGGCTATTGTACTCCTCCATCACCGCCTACCTGGGCTTTACGGTCAACAACTCCGAATACAAGGTGATGGGCCTGAGCCCCTACGGCCGCATGGATCGGTCCGCCAAGGGCGGGGCCGCAAATCCCTACTACGCCAAGCTGCGCCAGGTCATCGACGTCAAAGAGGATGGCAGCTACCGCCTGGACATGGACTACTTCACCTATCAGAAATCCGATCGCATGCCTTCGGAAAAACTCTGCCGCCTGTTGGACGGTCCCATCCGCAAGGAATCGGACGAACTCCTGCCGCGCCACAAGGACACGGCCGCCGCGGTGCAGATGATCACCGAGGACGTGGTCCTGAGCATGCTGCGCCATGCCCGCAAGGAAACCGGCTGCGACAACGCCGTGCTCTCCGGCGGCGTCGCCCTCAACAGCGTCTGCAACGGCCACATCCTCCGCGATACCGGGTTCAAAGGCGTGTGGATTCAACCCAACGCCGGGGACGGCGGCAGCAGCATGGGCGCGGCCCTGCACTCCCATTGCTCCGTGCTCGGCAAGCCCCGGGTCTACCGCCTGGACAGCGCCTATCTCGGCCCCGCCTACACCCCCGACAAAGTCGCGGCCTTCCTCACCGGACGCGGCATCAAGCACACCCGCTTCGCCTCCCGCGAAGCCCTCCTCACCGAGGCCGCAAAACTCATCCACGCGGGCCGCGTAGTGGGCTGGTTCCAGGGCCGCATGGAATGGGGCCCCCGGGCCCTGGGCGCGCGCAGCATCCTGGCCAACCCCTGCCTGCCCCAGATGCAGGCCATCCTGAACGAGAAGGTCAAGCATCGCGAGGCCTTCCGCCCCTTCGCCCCCGCCGTATGCGCGGACGATGCGGAGGAATACTTCGAGTGCGACTTGCCCCTGCCCATCCCGGCGGATTTCATGCTCATGGTCTACCCCATCAAGGAAAAATGGCGCGCCCGCCTGCCCGCCGTAACGCACGTGGACGGGAGTGGACGCCTACAGACCGTGCGCCGCGACGCCAATCCGCTATATTATGATCTGATCAAGGAATTCGGGAAGCTCTCGGGGATCCCCATGCTGGTGAACACGTCCTTCAACATCCGCGGCGAGCCCATCGTATGCTCCCCGGAAGACGCCTACCGCTGCATGATGGGAACCGGCATCGATTGCCTCTTCCTCGAAGACGCGCTCATCCTGCGGGAAGACAATCCCCAGGACATGTGGGACGGGGACGCTGTCGCCGGGGATTGAAATCCCGGAAGCAATGAAGACAGGGGCGGCGCGATGCCGTCCATGAAAGGGGCCATGGCCAAGAATCGCAGTCTGCTGGCGGACATCTGGGACTTCCTCAAGGTGCGCAAGGCCTGGTGGCTCACGCCCATCCTGGTCATGCTCGCGCTGATGGGGCTGCTCATTGTGGCGGGGAGTTCAGGGGCCATCGCCCCTTTCATCTACGCTCTCTTTTGATCCGCTTCCTCTTCAAGGCGGCCTGGCTGGGAGCCAAGATCGCCTTGGTAATTGCCCGAATCGGCTGGGCCTTTTTCGGAACCATCAAGCTGATCTTCGGCAAGGAGATTGGGGCAGGTTATTCGGGCCCGGCGGTGACTCTGTGCGCGCTGGATAGGGACGGATCCGCGGGGCTCATAATCGGGGGGACAGCCGGGCCAAGATCATGATCAATCCGGCGGTGATGAAAGACCGCACCGGCCTTGAAAGCGTCAACGCGGCGGAGATCATCAGCCTGGGCGGTGACATCACCACCTTGTTCAACGCCGTGCGAACGCAACCCACCGTGGTGGACTCGCATCCCGTGGCGCTGGTGAGCGTGACTTTGCGGGGAATGAACGATTACCCGGTTGAGAATATCCCCGTCGCCACCGAGTGGAACTGGTCCGCTTACGATCACCTCCGTGTGTTTCTGGGGAAACCGGCGCGTTACTGGCGGTTCTTCATGGGCATCTACTTGCCTGCGCTTCGGCGGGAGGCCTTGTACAGGTGGCGCAAGGATGGCTTTGCTTGCAACGAGGGGGGGCCTAAGTCCCAACCTGATGGCCAGCAAGGGTTATCGGCTTGAAGGAGGAGGCTGCGCGGCATCCTAAGGTGCGGTACTGGGATTTTGTGTCGGAGCGGGTGTTGGATTTGGATACGGCGTATTTTTATGATGGGTACCATTTCAATAGTACGGGGGCGGATATTTATTCGGCGTATCTGGCGGATTTATTGGTGCGGGAGGTGATTCCGGCGGTGGGTGGGGGGATTGAGTGAGCCGAGAACGACGTTCGTCATTTCATGAAGGTGCGATAACCGAAACCCGGGTCGGGCTAAAGCCGAGACCTAGCGGGAGACTTTGAAAAAGGCGTTCCCGCCATTTTCTTCGGAAACCGAAACAAAATACGTTCCTTTGGACACGCCCGCTCCCTTGCCCACGATCGTGTTCCAGGCAATGGAAACACGGCCGCCGGAATTCCGCGGACTAACCCGGAGTCGCGCCGCTCCATCCCCATGCATATCCAGAATGGAAATAACCGCGTAACCGGCGACCGGTTCATTCCAGGTGAAAGCGATTCCCTCTACGGTCGACCGAATACGGAGCCTCGACCCAAGCTCCCGGCCCGCTTTTGCCGCCGTTGTCACGGGTGAATAGTGAATGACGGTAAAGGAATTGGCGGGAAATGAAAATAACTGATCGATCGTCCCGGTCACGGTACTCCGCGTGGGCATGATTGCGGAAGGATTGGACGCCGTATTCGCCGCATCCGGGGCGCCGCTTAGGGTCATGATGGAAACGGGTCTTCCTGTCGGCAGGAACTTGTCGAAAGCGAATCGATACGCTGCGACTTGCGAAGCGCCATTGACCACCTTGATCGCGATCTGGCTCCCGTCGGGGCTTTGGGTCGCCGCTACGTTGAACAGCGTCCCTGGATTTCCTGAAACGGAGGCGGAGATACTGGTTGAGAGATAATGTTCGGCCGCCATTTGCGTCACGTAGTAAGGCGGCTGGGCCCAGACCTTTTCCGGGTTCATGAACAACAAGCCCTGATCCCAGCCATTGTCGTTCTGCCCATCCACTTGCAGGCAATTGGCGGAACAGACCATGGTCAACCGATCGCCGATCCGCTCAAGCCGACTGATCGCATTCGCATTCGCCAACGCGCGCGAAAGTGAGTGGCTGCTGAAAGTGTTGAGTTCGAAGTTCACGAGTTTGTATTTCGCGCCGGGGCTGATGGCCCCCAACTGTTCCGAGAAACTGACGATGGCGGGGATATTCGTCGGATCAGGGGGAGCGTTGGTATTGATGTGGATGTCGAACCAGACCTCCCGGTTGACCGCTTTCGCGAGTTCGAGGATCTGCTTATGCGGGGCCAAGGTCGTGATCCCGGACCAGCTCCCCGTAAAGGCGTATGGATTGGTGATGACATTGTCATATCCGAAGTCGCCGACGATAGGGATGATGCCGGAATCCTTGGCCCAAACCGCGCCGGCAATCGACTGGAAGCGGTTGAAATAACCCGCATCCACAACCTCTTCATTTCCGATCTCCACGTATTTCACACCATAGGGAGCCGGGTGTCCATCGGCGGCCCGCTTCGCGCCCCACGCTGTGGTCGCCGACCCGTTTAGGTACTCCATGAAATCGGCCATGTCCTGCGCGGTTTCATACGAGTTCAGCGCCGGTATCCCCAGAACTCCCGCCTTCTCGCAGAAGTCTAGGAAATCGAAAATACCCCAGCCATTTGAGGAATACGGATACCAATGGCCGCTGGTCATGGGCCGTCGATCGCGGGGACCGATCATATTCTTCCACCGATATCCGTCATCGTTGATCATGGTTCCGCCATAACGCAAGACCGTGAGCTTCTGGGCGATCAAGCCCTCCGCGACATCCTTACGGACCGGCAGCCCCTGGAACCGTCCCCAGGCGCCCGGCTGAAGGAAGGCGTGGCCGACGGTAACGGTTCCCGCCTGTTTGAGTTTGATCGCGAAACGGCCGGGAAAGACCGTGGTCTTGGGGATCAAGGTGAACTCAAGCCGGGTCCAATCCCCATTCGACGCTTGCAGCGACCCCGGTAGCGTAGCCTCATCGTAAACCGCGGAACCGTCCGGGCTCTCAAGCGCCACGGACAATGCCACCGGTTGCCGAGCGCGCACCCACACATATCCCTCGTAAGGTTGATTGGCGGCAAAAGCCATTCCCTGGCGATTTAGGCCCTGGTTTTCAATGCCCATTTCGCCAATGCCCCCCGTAAAAGTCAGCGTCTGGCTCTGCGCTCCCTTGAAGGGCGCAACCTTCTCCATGCCGAAACCACCCGTCGCACTCCCTTTCTGTACGGCGCTCCACATTCCGCTGATGCCGCCGCTGACTTGTGTGAAAGCAACCGCCTTAACCGTTCCCCCCGTGTTAACCCACATGTTACGGTAGCCTGTGGTCCCATCCAACCAGGCCCGTAGCCCGATCGATCCCGCCGGCAACGGAGCCGCATCGGTATAGGAAGTGGCGCTATCCCCGTTGATGAAAACCGAAATCGTCGCACCCGTCATCTTGACCTTAAGGGCTACCCATTGGCCGATCGGCAGGCTAAAGGAGACGTCACGCAATAACGTGTAATTGTTTTCATGTTTGCCGATGCGGACCAGGTTCGGGCCCAGGGATATTTCATATCCGTGAAACCGATCCGGGCCGATGCCGGGTTGCATCACCTTCAGGATCAGACCCGAAGGTCCGGCGTTGCTTCCGATTTTTACGTCCACGCCCGCCTCGCAGTTGCCGCAGACGTAGCCATTAAGGACCATTTTCGGCCCGTTCGATCCGGTCACGCTCAACTCACCATTGATAACGCTCCAGTTACCTCCGTACTCGATGAAATCCTGAAGTTGGGCCGCGGCCGGTTCTTGGAAACTTTCACCGAATATCATCTGGCTATATATACCGCCGTAGATTTCATGATTTACATCCTCCAGGCAGGCGCCGGTCATGTAACGGGAAACCGGAATGGCCGGTCCCGCGTCATGCACGGTAATCAGATTGGGCTGGGCGCGTACTCCCGTGATGCAAGCGGAAAGCGCAATGATCGCGAAACTCGAACGAATCGGAAGAATAACCAATCGAATCCTCATTGCACTCCTTCAACGCGACAGCTAACGCAATACTAAGGCGGCCGGGAAGACGCCCACATACCTTATGCGGCGGGAAATAGGTGAAATGCGACACGGGAGTGTCTTGGGAAGGGATTGGAGGCCCGGATCGCGCGTCGTTTAGGGTCAGGGATCAATGCGCGTTGTCCGCTTGATCCATTCAAGCAATTGAAGCCGGTATCTTGTGGGTTACCTAAATAAGGCTGCGTCCAAGACGATGTTCATAAAACGGATAATGCTTTCAGCTTACGCAGTTCGCCGACTTCCGCTTTCTGCGCTGGGACCAACATGGCACTCTCCCCCGAATCCCCTGGCGCCGGCAACGCCGGATGCACCATCAACTCGAACATCTTCTCCGGTTTCCGCCCCACCCGCGCCAACCCACTCCTATTCCCCTCCACCGTAAAACAAGTACTCGTAAAGAACCCAATGAACCCCGGAGTATCCTTCCCCACGCGCATCCGCGCCAACGCCTGCATCCCCAACCCAAACGGAAACCGATACCCTACCGCCCGCACCAGTGATTCATAAGGCACCCGCAACCGCGGAATGGAAAACTCCTCCTGCAAGGACTTCGCCGCCTGCCACAACCCCGGCAACACATGCAGATGCTGATGACTATCCAGATGCGAAATCCTATCCGTCCCGCCCAGATGCACGCCCAGATCCTCGATCTGCGCCCGCCAGATGGCCTTCACATTGGCCGCCGAGATCTTCCCTGATAGATACCGGCGCAGGAAATCCTTGTAATGATCCCGATGCTCCTCTTTCGCCGAACCCACCAAGGCCAAATGCGCCCCCACCTTTACCGTAGGATGCTTGACCAGAATGGAGCCTAACAGCGCCGCGGTATAGGAATCGAAGAACGGGAACACGGAGAACGAATTGATCAACCCCTCATCCAGGCACAAACCGATAGCCCGCGAGACCCGCGCATCCAATCCGAAATCATCCGCATTGATGATAAGGTTGGCGGGAATCATTTCCGGCCCGCCCGCATGTCCGCGGCGGGGCGCCCATCCGCCCGCTCCAGCAGCGCTTCCACGCCGGTGCAGGCCAGTTCATCCAACCCCGGAATTCCCGGGAACCCAATCTCAGGCAATCCGAACTTGATGCGGTAATCCGGCCGCGACAGGTAACGCGCGAAATACCCCGCCCGCAGCCCCGCCGCCGGAATCATGCGGCGGAAGCGCCCGATGGTGAGCCGCGTGCGCAGCACGCTTTCCATGTCGGCCAACAGGCTTTGCCCGGACTTGTAGCTGTTCCCACGCAGATGCAGGGCGGCCCGGAACCACTTCTCGGGCAGGATCTGGAGCCAGGGCACATTGGCGAACAGCCCCGATCCGTTGTGCTGGTGGCCGCCGAACGGGGAGTAGAATGGCGCGAAGCTCGCGAAGATGAGCCCGCCGGGAGCAAGCAGAGAAGCCGCCTTGGCCAGCGCCCCTTCCGCGTCCGGGATATGCTCAAGCACGTCCCGCAACAGGATCAAATCGTATCCGCCGGAGGCCAAGGCGGCGCGGCGCAGGACTTCCGAGCCGTGATCTTCCGGATCATAGGCTTCCGGATCCACCGCGTCCATCCCGAAGAAGTCCCGCACTTCCAGGCGCACGCCCTTGGGGCAGCGCTCCGATCCCTGTCTCACCATGCCCGCATCCAGATCGATGCCCAGAGCGGACTTGAGCGCGAAGGTTCCCGCCAGTTCCGCCAACACCCCGCCATACCCGCATCCCACGTCCAGCACGGATTTTCCCGCCGGATCGTAGCCGCGCTTGCGCAACAAGGGGATCAGGCCCTTGCGGCACAGCTCTTTTTCATAGGCATGGAAGTCCGTGACCATGGCTACCGGCGGAAACGCATCACGGTGGAAGGGTTGAATGTGCCCAGGCCCTCGATCTCGCAGCGGAAACCCAGGCCCTTTGCGACGTCCACGTAGTCGGCGGCCGGGCGGGCGCCATTGATGGTCCCGGAGCTCACGGTGCGGCGCAACAGGCTCACCATGATCCATTCCTCCGCCACCGCGCGGAAGCCGGAAAAGCCTTTGGCCTGCTCCATGGTCTTGATCACCACCGCGCTGTCAGGTCCCGGCGCCAATTTGCCCAACGCCCAGGCGAACATCCGCTGCTGTGCCTCCCAGGGCATCAGGTAGAGAACATCCAAGAACACGATGTTCCCGAATTTATCCGGTAGACCGGCCTGGCCTGTCGGTCCTGCCATTCCGGTTAAGGCGGCGGCATCCCCCAAATGGAATTGCGGCGGAGTGGAAACACCCGTGATGGGACAACCCTTCGCGAGGGCGATCTTGCGCGCGTCCACGTCCGTGCCGAAATACCGGAGGCCGGGTTTGGTTGCGGCCAGATGCCAGGCGAAATGCCCGAACCCGCAGCCGATGTCGAGGATGGTGTCCGAGCCGGTAAGATGGCGATCGAGACGTTCATAGGGGCAAAGCTTGAGGCGGCCGCGCATATGCCAACGCTGGAAGGCGGAAGCGTGGGGATAACGCTCCAGGATGCGATCGGCGGCGGCGGGGTCCAGCATGAATGATCTCCGGACCCCTATTCTATGATTCCGGCCCGTCCTGGGGCAATGGTTGCCGGAATTCTGGTCCATCTTCGGGCATCGATTCGCTACCGGAACCGCGACCGGGCCCATCGGTGGCGCCGTTCCCCGACCCACTTCCGGCTCCACTCCCGGCCCGATAAAGTGCGATTGGTTTCCCCGCCACCCCCGCCAGCGCGGGCAGGAACAGGATGAGCGCGGACTGCAGAAACGCCGCCAGCACCGCGGCTTCCGAGCCCACGCCCTCTCTGGCCAGCAGAACCATGGCTATGCCTTCGCGGACGCCCACGCCCGCCAAAGTGACCTGGAATGAATTGGCCAGGGAAACCAGAGCCATCATTCCGGCCAGACGCCAGGGTTCCGGCACCGTCGGCGCCAGGAATCCCAGCAAAAGGGCGATTTGCAGCCATTCCAATCCATAGGATACGAGACCCGCTACGAACGCGCCCAGGTAGTCGGAACGGGTGATGCCCTCTCCCGCGGCCAGGCCCTTGCGCGCGGACTCGCGGAAACCCCAACGTGACGGAAACCAGGAGGTTACCCCTCCCGCCGCGCGCAACCAAAACGGGATGGGCGCGAAGATCAAGGCCACCAGCACGCCCAGCGCCAAGCCGCCGGCGCCGAAGCATACCAGCCAGCCCAGGCAGGCCCAGACCAGCACGGCCAAAAAGTCCAGCCAGTTGTCGATCATCACCAGGCCCGCGCCGCGCCAGCCCTGCACAGATCGCTGCGGCAGATACAACCCGCGCGAGAACTCCCCCACCCTGCCCGGAGTCACCAGGCCCAAAGCCATGGCACCGAGATAACTGCGGAAGGCCTGCGCCAAGGTCACGTCCGGAGCGGCGCCCCGCAACAGGAAGCGCCACTTCCAGGCGCGCAGGAAAAGTAGAGGCGGCAGGCACGCGCAGGCCAGGGCGAAATGGCTCCAGCGCAGGCTCAGCGCGGAAACATCCAGGCGGGGGCGGGTGTGGATGTACCAGCCAATGGCGGCGAAGGTGATGAGGGTCAAGCCCAGCCGCAGCCGGGAGAGAACCTTGGGATCGAGAAGCCGCCGGAACCGCAGGCCGGAAGCCGGAGCGCTCGGCTCCGCTTCGGTCCGGGAGGGCGTACCGGTCAACCCAGCGCCTTGAGAATGGCGGAGCCCATGCCGGCGGTGCCGACCGTGCCCATGATGGTACCCGAAGGTCCGGCGACCGCGATGTCCGGCGTACGCACGCCGCCGTCGATGGCGGAGGCGACCGCGGCTTCGATGGCCTTGGCCGCGGCTTCTTCCTGGAACGCGTAGCGCAACATGAGCGCGGCGGAAAGGATCTGGGCGATGGGGTTGGCGATGCCTTTGCCCGCAATGTCCGGAGCGGAACCGCCCGCGGGTTCGAACAGGCCGAAGCCGCTTTCGGACAGGCTCGCGGAGGCGAGCAGGCCCATGGAGCCCGTGATCATGGCGCATTCGTCCGAGAGGATGTCGCCGAACATGTTGCCGCACAGCATCACGTCGAACTGGCCCGGGTTCTTGACCAGCTGCATGGCCGCGTTGTCCACGTACATGTGGGAGAGCTTCACGTCCGGATAGGACTTGGCGACGGCCGTGACCACCTCGCGCCAGAACACCATGCTCGTAAGCACGTTGGCCTTGTCGATGGAGACCAGGTTCTTGCGGCGCAGGCGCGCGGCCTGGAAGCCTTTGTGGGCGATGCGCTCGATCTCGGCGCGGGAATATTCCTTGGTGTCCCAGGCGCGCTCTTCCGGCCCGGAACCTTCGCGGCCCTTGCTGCCCGCATGCTTGGCGAAGTAGATGCCGCCGGTCAATTCGCGGATGCAGAGGATGTCGAAGCCTTCGCCCACGATGTCCGCGCGCAGGGGGCAGGCGGAGACCAGGGCCTTGTATACTTTGGCGGGCCGCATGTTGCAGAACAGTTTGAAGTGCTTGCGCAACGGCAGTAGGGCCGCGCGTTCGGGTTGCTTTTCGGGAGGCAGGGATTCCCACTTGGGGCCGCCCACGGATCCGAACAGGATGGCCTGGCTCTCTTCGCAGGCTTTCAACGTCGACGCAGGCAGGGCTTCGCCGTGATTGTCGATGGCGCATCCGCCCACGTCCGCGCGGCTGTATTCCAGGCCGAACCCGTGCTGCTTGCCGACGGCGTCGAGCACCTTGATTGCCTGGTCCATGACTTCGGGACCAATGCCGTCTCCGGCCAATACCGCGATTTTATACGTCTTCATGCTGTCTCTTTCCTGCCTGTTTGTCCGGGTCCCAAATATAGCCCACAGGGCGGCGGCCTGCCAATCACCGGGGCCTTTCCCCACCCCATCCGGCCCGAATCCCGGGCCCGGGCCGCGCGCGGGGTTACCGGCGGGCCGCGCCCGATGTCCCATACCCCTAAGTTGCTACCTTGGATACGTTTTCCAAAGACTGTTTCCCGGACCGTTCGCCCGCCGTGGCGGCGTTCCCATCCCTCGCAAAGGAGTACCATGAAGCACCCCATCCGCGCCGCCGCCCTTGCCTTGGGCCTGACCCTGTCCGCCACCCTCTCGGTCCACGCCGGCATCACCATGGTCCAAAGCTGGCAGAAGCTCGACGGCAAAAGCCCGGCCACGTCCAACGTCATCCACATGGACAAGGATCGCGTGCGCATCGAGACCGGCGCCAGCCCCGAACAGTATATGATCTACCGCGGGGACAAGAAGGTGTTCTGGACCGTCAATCTCAAGGACAAGACCTACATGGAGATGACGGAGAAGGATTTCGAGGAGATGTTCGCCAAGGCCGACGAGGCGATGAAGAAGATGCAGGCGCAGATGGAGAAAATGCCTCCCGAACAGAAGAAGATGATGGAAGGCATGATGGCCAAGATGATGCCGGGCGGCGCCAAGGCCCCCAAGACCGTCTACGCCAAGGTCGGCGCAGGCGGCACCATCAACGGCTGGTCCACGGACAAATACGAAGGCACCCAGGAAGGCGCCAAGAAATCCGAGATCTGGACCACGGCCCCCAAGAGCCTGGACATCGGCGATGCGGACATCCAGGTACTCAAGGACATGGCCAAGTTCTTCGAGAAGTTCGCCAAGAACATGGACGCCTTCATCGGCGATAAGAAGACCAACGGGTTGGAAGGCATCCCGGTCAAAACCATCTCCTACAAGGACGGCACCGCGAGCTTCCAGACCGAGATGAAGGAAGTGAAGAAGGAGAGCCAGGCGGCATCCTTGTTCGAGATCCCGGCCGGACTTACGATGAAGAAGATGGGTAAGCCCCAGTAAGGCTCGTCGCTCTGGAGTTCGCTTTGCGAACTCCACGCTCCTCGCATTTATAAGACCACCGGTTCGTCGCTCTGGAGTTCGCTTTCATAAGTCCACCGGTTCGTCGCTCTGGAGTTTGCAAAGCAAACTCCGCGCTCCCCGCATTTATAAGACCACCGGTTCGCCGCCCGTCGATGAGGCCAGGACGGCCCCGAAAAACCGTTCTGCGACGAAAATTCTTCGGCCGCGATTTCCCTCACGAAAGCAAGTTCCTCTTTACGGATGCACCCGGATCCGTGAAAGAGGAAACCATGTTTCTCCAGTCCGCTGCGCGCCGTCTGGTCGCGCCCTACTTGCTCCTCCTCGCGACCGTGCTCCCGAGCCCGTCCCGCGCCCAGATCAACGATGGCTGGCCGTCGACCGCCAAAATCCTGGTATTCTACGGCGTCGCCGGATTCCACCATTCGTCGATCACCAACGGGATCGCGATGTTCAAGCAGATGGATTCGATATCGCGCACCCCGCCGCGTCCCTACGCCACTCTCTACGCGGATTTTTTCGATCAAGCCTCGTTAGTCGATTCCGCCCACCTGGCCAAATACAATGTCGTGGTCCTGCTGCAATGCACCCTGCCGGGAACCCTGTTCAACGAGGCCCAACGCAAGGCCCTGCTGGGATTCGTGGAGCGGGGCGGAGGCTTGGTGGCCATCCATGGGTCAATGGATGTGATGGGTGGCTGGGACGAATACGATGCCTTGCTGGGTACTTCATACGCCTACCACCATATCCCGGATCGTCGCGCGTTGCGAACGGGTTGGGGCGCGACCGCGAAAATCCTGATCAATGGCTTGGCGGGTGAAGTCGGTTTTGATGAGGAATGGAATCAGTTGCGTCCCTTCCCGGCCGTAGCCGGTATGGACACGGTGAATTCGATGTCGGACACCGGCTTTACCGGGATGGATCCGCGGACCGGGAGATTGCCGGTTTCCTGGAGCCGGAATCTGACTGCCGGCAGGGTCTTCGGGACCGTCCTAGGGCACAACCCGAGAACCTATTCCGATTGCTATTTCATCCGCCTGATGCGCAACGCGATTCTCTGGACTGCCCACCAGGAATCGAACATTTACTTTGATGCGCACTCGCCTGCGAGCCCGGGATGCCCCGTCTTAACAACCGCGGACAACCCGCTCCCCCGGAATCATGCTTTCGGCCCGGCAGGTTTCCGCGCCGTGCGCGGCGAAGGCGTCCTGAGGGTAACCGTCCAGTTACCCGGCGCGCATCTCGTCTCCGTACGATCCTTGGAAGGGAAGTTGCAGGCCTCGGCCCGCGGCACAGGTGCGGTGGAACATGAGTTCACCAACCTGCGATCCGGAACGGTTTACCTGGTGGACGTGCGATGGCCGGGCGGCCGAATGGAACGGAGGCTTATTTCACCAGGGACTGCAGCTCCTTGAACTCGGGCGTGCCCGCGGCCCGCAGCCATTCGAACACGACCATCTCCGTGGTCACCAGCTCCGCCCCGTGCCTCTCCAGCCGCTTCAATCCCGCCTCGCGATCCGTTCCGTTGCGCGACGATACCGCGTCCGTCGCCAGGTAGACCCCATATCCCGCGGCCAGCAATTCCAATCCCGTCTGCATCACGCACACGTGGGTTTCAATCCCGACCATCACCACCTGCTTGCGCTTGGAGGCGGCCAGGCCTTTCGCGAAGGGTTCGCAGCCCAACGAACTGAAGCACAGCTTGGGGGAATACTCCTGATTGTCTGGCAGCCACTCCTTCAGCTCCGGCACGGTCTCTCCCAAGGCCTTCGGATACTGCTCCGTCGCGAATACGGGAATCCCCAGCCGCACCGCTCCGCGCACCAGGATTTCCGCGCGGGCGATCAGTTCTTCCATCCCGGAAATCACCGGGCGGAATTTCTCCTGGATGTCGACGATGAGCAGGGCCGAGTCGGAAGCCTTGAGGAGGGAATCGCCGGCCTTGGATATGAGGGACATGGGATCCTTTCCGTGCGGACTCACACCCGCCCCGGGTAACATGCTTGCAACGGTTGCGCCGGGGCATCCCCGGCCTTAGCCTTGTCCATGCAAACTAAATAAAAAAAAGCCCCCCCGCCGGGCGGCGGACGGGCATGAGCACGTCGGATTCGATTCGGAGCGCCGTGGGCCGCAGAGGCCATCCGGACTCCGGGAGGGTTTTAGACCTCCGGAAGTTTCAAACCTCCTTGGACTCGATCCACTTCATGTTCTTGCGCAGCTTGCGGCCCACCACTTCAATCGGGTGGTTCTTTTCCTTGGCTTCCCAGGCGCGGAAGTTCTTGCCGCCGCTCTGGAGCTCGGTGAGGAAGCTCTTCGCGAACTTGCCGTTCTGGATTTCCTTCAGGACCTTCTTCATCTCCAACTTGGTCTTCGCGGTAATAATGCGGGGGCCCGTGACCATGTCGCCGTATTCGGCGGTGTTGGAAACGGAGTAGCGCATGTAGCTGAGGCCGCCCTGGTAGAACAAGTCGACGATGAGCTTCACTTCGTGCATGCATTCGAAGTAGGCCAGCTCTTCCGGGTATCCGGCCTCGATCAGGGTTTCGAATCCGGCCTTGACCAGTTCCGACAGGCCGCCGCACAGCACGGACTGTTCGCCGAACAGATCGGTCTCGGTTTCATCCTTGAAGTTGGTCTCGATGGCGCCGGCCTTGAGGCCGCCCACGCCGCGGGCATGCGCCAAAGCGATGTCCTTGGCCTTGCCGGTCGCATCCTGCTGGATGGCGATGAGGCAGGGAACGCCGCCGCCCTTGACGAACTCGCTGCGGACCAGATGGCCCGGGCCCTTGGGCGCGACCATGATCACGTTCACGTCCTTGGGGGGCACGATGTTCTTGAAATGGATGTTGAAGCCGTGGGACCAGATGAGGGTCTTGCCGGGCTTGAGGTTGGGCAGGATGTCGCTCTCGTAGACGGCCTTCTGCACTTCGTCCGGAAGCAGGATCTGGATGATGTCGGCCTGGGCGGCGGCTTCGGCGGCGGACACGGGCTTGAAGCCGTGCTTGACCGCGAGCTTGTAATTGGCCGAGCCCTTGCGTTGGCCGATGATGACCTTGACGCCGCTGTCGCGGAGGTTCTGGGCCTGGGCATGGCCCTGGCTGCCGTAGCCGATCACGGCCAGGGTCTTGCCCTTGAGCGGGGCCATGGAACCGTCTTTCATCGTATAAACTTTAAGCGACATTGTGGTCCTTTCTAAACCTCGAGAAGCCGGTACGGTCCCGAAACGCTTGCGATTGGGGCCGCACCCGATCCTCGGGCTCGCGGCATTTCATTCCAAACCAGGGCGGGAAATTAGCAAAAATAGGGTCGGGACTGAAGACCAGGTGGAGAACTAGCGGTCCGCCTTGAAAGTTTATGGAAAGGAGAAATCCCTGGCTTCGGACTTGACGGTCCGCTTGACATACACTGGCCTTATCAGCCGAGATGCGTTGAAAACGAGAGAAAAAGGCGAAAAGGCCCGGCTTTCCCGCCGGGCCCGCGACCTTCGCTGCCGAGTTGCAACGTCGATCCTTGAACCTTCTCGATGATCCACCGTATTCCTTACGGCTTGTAATCCGCCTCGGGCGAACCCAGAACCTGGATTTCCTTTTCGTTGAGGGGATAGTCGAAGATCCGCACCTCGTCCAGCGAACCCTTGAAGCCGTCGGTGGAATTGTCCCCCATGAGCACGGGAATGGTGGAAGCCTGCATCAGTTTTCCCAGGGCCGCGGCGGAGGCGGCCGGCTTTCCGTTCACGTAGAGCTTGACCTGCTTGCCGTCGAAGACGCCGACCAGATGGACCCAGGCGCCGGTCTTGGCGTCCGCCGTTACGGTGACCGGGGTTCCCCATTGGCCGCCGCCGGGAAAGGCCACGCTGAAGACGTATTTGCCGTCGGTAATCCCCAGGCGGTAGCTGTCCGGCGAGTACCACTTCCCCACCAAAGTCTGGATGCCGGACAGCTTTTCCGGAAGCACCCAGGCCGATACCGTAACGGCATTGGTCGCGGAAAGGCTCGTCGAATGCTTGGCGCTGGCGATGGGCTTGTCCCCATCGGAATGCCAGGCCTGGTTCAACTTGCCGAAACGGTTCGCCGCCGGCGCACCGCCCAGGAGTACGCAATCGTTGCCGTTCCCGCTTTCATCCTTGCAGTTGTGATCCTGGTAAAAGGCGTAGTAGGCCACAAGGCCGATGGCCTTGGGCGCCTGCGCCAGCTCGCCGAGCAGGGTCAGGCTTCCCGTCAGATCCAGGGTTACCGACAGTTGCGCGTTGCCGGTGTTGGAGGTCCAGGGGCCGACGTAATCCAGCGCCAGGCCCAGGGATTTGTCTTCGCCGGGATTGAGGCCCAGGGTAACGTCCTTGATACCCTCGTAAAGCAGGGCTTCCTGGCCGTTCACCAGTCCGTACACGGCCATGCGTACCGTGTGCTTCATGAACGGAGCCGCGGCCAGGTAATCATACGCCAGCAGGACGGTATCTCCCGCCATACCCGCCTTGGGAAGGCCCGCGGTCGCGACCATCGCCCCGTCCGCATCCAGTTCGCAGCGCGTCATGCCCGCTTTCACGGGAAAGAACTTCGCTTTGAGCATGACGAACTTCGAGCCCAATTGCAGCTTCACGGCCGTGGCTTTGCCCACGCTTACGGTAAAGCCCACCGATCCCGCGTGCACGATCGAATCCTGCGCATCCACCGTTTTGGCGTAGAGGGTCCAGGTCTTTTCCGTGGAAAGGCCCGGATAGGCTTTGGAAACCACGCTCGCGGCATTGCCGGAAACGACCAGGGTGTCCCGCAGGGAATCCTTCGCGGAGCTGACCAAAGCCAGGCAGAGCTTTTTCAGGGAAATGTCGCTGCGCTTGGAAAGCGCCCCGGTCTTTTCCAGGGTGATGGCCACCTCCGCGGATCCGGTCTGACCCGGCTGCGCGGGGTTGTCCTTGGATTGGGAGTTTTGGGTGGCGGCGGCGGAACCGGAATCTACGGTGACCGGATTCTCGAAGCAGGCCAGGAACAGAAAGACGGAAAGGGCCGCTACGGCGCGGATGATATTTGGGTTTGCCATGAGGGTCTCCACGGGTTTTACTGGGTTGTTCATACCATGGATCATCGTACCCGGGGCCTCCGACCTTATGGAACCCCGTGAGGCTTCGCACAGTTTTGGAAGCGCGAAGCGATTCCGTGTGATGGGAGTTACATCGGCTTCCGGATTTGAGGCGCAACCAGCGCAAATACCGATTGCGAGGCGGGCCGTGGACAAAGGCGAAGCCTTGCGCCGAACCCGCTTCCCGTCGCGCGTAATCTTGTCGCGCCCACCCTGGCCGGGACTCGGTTTGCCGGTCCGGGTAAATCCGTCGTTTCCCGGAATCGGCGTAATCCGGCGCCCGCGTCGCAGCGTCCCACCGGCCCGATTGGGCTTTTCCGTAGGTATATGTGTAGACAAAGCGATGTCAACACCAAAACGAGGTGCCGAATGCCCGTAACACGCACAGGCAAAAGAACCAATTCCCTTCCCCCGAGCCCGCCCCCTCCCAAGCGGCCCAGGCTCGAAGGACCCGCGTCGCCACGGCCAAGCTCCTCCAACTCCAGTCCCTTGAGCTCCGTACCCAGTTCGCCTCAGCAACCGGGTCCCAGCCGCCCCAGCCTTCCTCCTCTCCGCACGAATCTGCCTTCTTCATCCGGCGGCTATTCACCGGTACCCGGATCCGCGGGCCAGGGCGGAGCCGGCTCGCCCCAAAGCATGTCGAACTTTTACCATCAGCAAACCCCGAGTACGCCGAGCGCCGGAAGCCCTGGCTCGCTGTCGGGCTCACTGGGACAGACTCCGAGTCCGATCAGCGGCGGCAGCCCGGCTTCCCAATCGGGTTCTCCCTATTCGCCTCCCCCGCTCAGCCCCACGCCACCCGGGACGCCTTCCATGAGCACGTTCCACGGCATGTCCGATACCTCGCGGTTCCACAACCAGGCGCCCTCGCAACCGACGAGTCCGACCCAACCGATGAGTCCGAATACCGCGGCTTCGACGCATGTCTTCAATGAGACCACGGCGAACAAACCCTACGGCAAGGAGTGGGGACAAACGGGCGCGGTATCGCCGGGCGGAAAACATTTCGAAGCGGGCTATCCGATCCAAGGCAATTCCCATAGCGTCGACTTCAACCGCTACAGCGTGCCGACCGATACGCGCTTCAACCATAGCCATCCGACGGCGCAGGGGGGGCCGCCTGAGCCGAGCGGAGTCGATCATTACAACGGCTATGTGGGCAAGAACAGCAACCCGCAGCAACAGCACATGATCCGGAATACGCCCCAATCGAATCAGAGCGGGGAATGGATGAAGGTGACCGGCTCCCTGAACGGACAGGGGCAGGCGCGCTGGCACAACGAGACCAACCCCTACAATATGAAGCCCGTGGAGCATATGCCGGGCGTGGGCTACCGGACCGAGATCCCCACCAACGCGGACCTCCGCGGTGGCGGCGTCGCGCTGGGCGGTGGGTCGCCGAGCGGGGCGCCGACTTCACCTATTGAGTGAGGGCCGGGTCCCGTCCCAGGGTTTAGGAGCGCAAAAGAAGGGTTTTCTTGCGACCGCGAGGAAGCGCACCTCGCCGAACGCGGCGAGGCGGAAGCGAGCGAACAGCCCCAAACGGGCTGTGAGCCGGGAGCGAGCGCTCGCGAGCGGTGTTGACCGCTACAAATGCTCCGCCGTTGGCCACAGCCGCCCCTCCCCTCATTTTTTATCTTCTAGCCCATGTTCGAACAACTTTCCGACAAGCTCGACGGGATTTTCAAGCGCCTCCGGGGCCAATCCCAGCTGACCGAAGAAAACGTGGCCGAGACCCTGCGGGAAATCCGCGTGGGACTCCTCTCCGCCGACGTCAACTTCAAGACCGTCAAGGATTTCATCAACGCGGTCAAGGAAAAGGCCATCGGCGCGGATGTGCTCCATTCCCTGAGCCCGGGCCAGGTGATGGTCAAGGTCATCCACGACGAGTTGGTCGCGCTTTTGGGCGGAGAGGCCGAAGAGCCTTTGTTCCAGGGTTCGCCCCCCTTCCAGATCCTGATGATGGGCCTGCAGGGTTCGGGCAAGACCACGGCCTGCGGCAAGCTGGCCTTGCATCTGCGCAACACCCGCAAGAAGAATCCCTTGCTGGTCGCCTGCGACGTCTACCGTCCCGCCGCCATCGATCAGCTCAAGACCATCGGCAAATCCCTCGGCATCCCCGTCTACGACGAAGGCCTGGGCGACCCTGTGAAGATCGCCGAGAACGGCCGCAAGTTCGCCAAGGACAACGGCCATGATCTGGTGATCTACGATACCGCGGGCCGCCTGCAGATCGACGACGAGCTGATGCGCGAGCTCGAACGCATCATCGACCTGCTCAAGCCGCAGGAGAAATTCTTCGTCGCCGATGCCATGACCGGCCAGGAAGCCGTCAACGTGGCCAAGACCTTCCACGACCGCCTGGACTTCACGGGCGTGATCCTGACCAAGATGGACGGCGACGCCCGCGGCGGCGCGGCCCTGTCGATCAAATCGGTGACGGGGAAACCCATCCGTTACGTGGGCACGGGCGAAAAGCCGGACGCCCTGGAAGTGTTCCATCCGGACCGCATGGCCTCGCGCATCCTGGGCATGGGCGACGTGCTGACCCTGGTGGAAAAGGCCCAGGCCGTCTACGACGAGAAACAGGCCAAGGTCCTCGAAAAGAAATTCAAGCAGAACAAGTTCGATCTGGACGACTTCCTCAACCAGTTGCGCCAGGTAAAGAAGATGGGATCACTCACCGACCTCATCGGCATGATCCCGGGCATGGGCAAAATGGCCGAAGGCAAGGTGGACGATAAGCAGTTGGTGCGCGTGGAAGCCATCCTCAGCTCCATGTCCGTGCGCGAGCGCCAGGCCCCCAAGATCATCGACGGCAGCCGCCGCAAGCGCATCTCCCTGGGCAGCGGGACTTCCATCCAGGAAGTGAACCAGGTGCTCAAGCAATTCGAGCAGATGCAGAAGATGATGAAGCAGTTCTCGGGCATGGCCGGCAAGATGGGCGGCATGCGCCAGATGCAGAAGCTGATGCAAAAGGGCGGGCGGATGCCCGGGATGTGAAATCCGGCGCGGAATGATTAGGTTTTCCAAAGGTTACCCGACCTTTTGGAGTCATCGATGCGAATTTCCTTCCCCGGCTTTCTGCCGTGCTTCCTCGATGAAAACAAGAAACCCGGAGACACCCTGACCAAAGGCCGACCTATGAAACCTCGTCTGCTCCTCGTGTCCCCGTTGGTAGCCACCTTGCTCTCCGGTTGCCTCACGGGCGGCGACTCCGGATCAAACCCGCCCGGTTTCAAAAATGAAGTCGGACCCTACCGGGTGGAAGGCGCGAAAATCATCACCTTGGCAGGGCAAGTCAAAGCCAGAAACTATTGCTCCTACACTGCCGGGAACAAAGACACCCTGATACAGAAAATGGATACCTCACGGGCCGATACCTCTAGCTATGAACTGGATGGCGGCACCTTACGGCTATTTTTCAGCAAGCCGGACACGCTGTATTCCGATTCCAATGCGGCCGTTTCCGCGGTCATTTCCATTTATTCAAGTTTCGAACGATCGGGCTCGGGTTCCGGGTTGGACGGACAATGGATCTTCCACGGCTCGGGTTATCGCGTCCTTAGCGGCGCACTGACTCCAGAGCAGATGAAAAACCAGGATAAGTCGATTGCCCGGAGCAATTTCACCGCGCAGCACGGAATCCTCACCGTGACGCTTTCCGGATCGGTTATCACTACCTACCAGGACATGCGGACCGCGGAACTGTTCGTGGCCTCCTGGAACGGAATCTTCCAGGACTCGGCCAAGTATGCCGATAGTTCGCGTTATGATATCTCGGTCAGGGCGGTGGACAAGCTCACGGTGGAAATGAAGGGAAGGAAGACCGGGGAAACCGTGTATTATACGGAGGAAAACGACAGGAGCCGTACCTACAAGAGCGACTCGGCGGCCCATATCGAATACCATTACAGCCCGAACCCGACTTCCTGCCCCAACTCATCCTCGCCGCAATGGTTTCGCGATTTCAAGACGGCGAATACGAAGCCCGGAAGCAATGGGACACTGGGAAAGCGGGGGTCCGGACAAGAGCAGGAGGGCGCGGCCGAGGATTGGCCCTTCCTTCCCTGACCTAAGCCATGGTGGATGCGCATACCCCAAAATTCAGCAAAAAAATGATCCTAACGGCTTTTTCACGCATCCTCCCTTTAAAAATCGTATCTTCGTTGCTAAATTAGCCCATCTTGAAAATTCCCTTGGAGGAACACTTTTGTCCGTTGTAATCAGATTGTCCAGACAGGGTCACCGTCATCGTCCCTTCTTCCGTATCGCGGTGGCGGATCAGCGTAAAGCGGCCACCGGTAAATTTCTCCAGCATATCGGCTACTACGACCCCGCTCAGAATCCCCCGACCCTGAAGGTCGACGAGGCCAGCGCCTTGAAGTGGATGAACGTCGGCGCGCAGCCTTCCGATACCGTCCGCTCCCTGTTCCAGCATTCCGGGATCATGGACAAGTTCGCCAAGATCAGACAGGGTAAGGCCACGGCGGAAACCGCCGGCAAGGTCGTCGCCTGGAAGGCCAAGAAGCCGAAGATCCATAAAGCTAAGAAGGAAGAGTTGGCCAAGACCGCAGCAGCGGCTGCAACCGCTGCAGCAGCAGCGGCGTCCGCCGCCGAAGCAGCGCCCGCAGCCTGATTGCCGTAGCGACGTTGACCATCGCGTTTGCGCGCGAAGGCATCGGTTCCTTCTTCTCTTGAAACCTCGGACCGCCCTTTCCGGCAATCACCGTTAAGGGCGGTCGGCAGAGCGAACATCCCGACAAAGGATGTGAGCCGGAAATCGACTGCTGACCAGCCTCATGAAATCCCCACCCGATAAACTCGTTCTCATCGGATACACCCAGAAGCCATACGGTCTTGTGGGCGAATTGAAGATCCGTCCGGCCACGTTCGATATGGATCGGCACGCCCAGTTGACCACGGTGTACTTCCGCAAACGCGACGGCGCGGAAGCGGAAGCCCTGGAAGTCCGCGCCACGCGCGCCGACGGCGAGAATTGGTATCTGAAGTTCAAGGACAAGCGCACCCCCGAATCCGTCGCCCATCTGAGCGGCGGCCAACTTCTCATCCCCTCGGAAGAGCGCTTGGAGTTGCCCGAAGACATGGTATATGTATCCGATGTGCCCGGCATGATCGTCATCGATGAAGAGGGCAAACAACTCGGCAAGGTCGTGGAGGTCCTGGAACAAGGGGCCCAGGAACTGATCGTGGTCAATACGGGAAAAAAGGATTTCCTCATCCCCTGGAACGACCATTTCGTGAAACGCATCGACAAGGCCGCCCGGCAGGTTCTGGTCGACATCTCAGCGTTGCGGAGCATTCTGTGAAGTTCCGGAGCCTCTTGTGAGAATCGACGTCCTCACCTTGTTCCCGGAGATGTTCGCGGCCCTGGATGCCAGCATTCCCGGACGCGCGCGTAAGGCCGAATCCCTGGAACTCAAATGCCACCAACTACGGGATTTCGCCATCAACAAGCATGGCCAGGTGGACGACGTTCCCTTTGGCGGCGAAGCCGGTATGGTTTTACGCCCGGAACCGCTGAAAAAGGCTCTCGACGCCATTTTAGCGGAATTGGGGACGGCCAAGCCCCATGTCGTCGCCATGAGCGCCCAGGGAAGGATTTTCACGCAGGAAAGGGCCAAGGAATTGGCCAAAATGGATAATCTTCTTATTATTTGCGGGCATTACAAAGGCATCGATCAGCGTTTCGCGGATTCCCATGTGGATGAAGAACTTAGCATCGGTGAGTACGTCGTCTCGGGAGGTGAACTTCCCGCCATGGCAATCATCGACGCTGTCGCCAGGCTTTTGCCCGGCGTGCTCGGGGACTCGGCTTCGGCCGAAACCGATTCCTTCTACCTTCCCAACCGCCTGGGTTGGCCCGTGTATACGAGGCCCCAGGAGTTCGAAGGCAGAACGGTGCCGGACGTGCTGGTGTCCGGGCATCATGAGAACATCAGGAAGTGGCGCATCAAGGCCAGCCTGGAATTGACACGGAAGAATCGCCCGGACCTGTTCCGCATACTGGAACTGACGGATGAGGAAAAAAAGATTTTAGGAGCCCCCTGATTCCAAGGGCTCAGGAAGTACGAAAGGGAAATATTATGCATCCGACAGTCTCCGCCATCCATCACGGAAATCTCCGTACCGACATTCCCGAGTTCCGCGCCGGCGACACCGTCAGCGTCGACTTCAAGGTCATCGAAGGCGCCAAAGAGCGCATCCAGACCTTCACCGGCGTGGTCATCCAGCGCCGCGGCAACGGAATCTCCGAGACCTTCACGGTCCGCAAGATTTCCAACAACATTCCCGTCGAGCGCATCTTCCCCCTGAACAGCCCGCGCATCGCGGCCATCAAGGTGAACCGCCTCGGCAAGGTCCGCCGCGCCCGCATTTTCTACATGCGCGATCTTTCCGGCAAGGCCGCCCGCATCAAGGAACGCGGAGTCAACGTCGACGTCGCCCCCCGTTCCACCGTCATCGACGAAGGCACGGCCTCCAAGCCGAGCAAGTCCTCCAAGGTCAAGTCCGCCCAGGCCGCCAAGGCCAAAGCTGCTGCAGCCGCCGCCACATAACGGATCGGGCGACATTCCGGGACTTCCAAGTTAAGCGGCCGCCCGGATGGGTAGGCCGCTTTTTCATGCCCGCCGCCGTTTTCCGCGGAGAACGGGCAACCCAGAAACAGGCGCTCCCGGGAGTCGCACAAAATGTCAAGTCGATCACGTTTCGATATAATACCTTTCCGGACATGGCCTTCATGATCCTGACCAAGGCCGCCAAGCGCATCACCCGCTGGGGCATCCCCCCGTCGTCCGATCCGCGCCGGGCGAAGCGGATCATCCTTTGCAATCAGGTCGCGATCGTCTCCGCCATCGTCTGCCTGATCTACACCATCCTCTACCCTATCTTGGGGGTGCCGCGAATGTGCATCCTCACCGTTCCGGTATTCGTCGGATGGGCCATCATTCCCTGGCTCAATCTCATCGGCCGCACCTGGTTCACCCGGTTCCTATACACCCTGATCGCGGACCTGGCCCTGCTTGCCGCGAGCCTGTCCCTGGGCACGGCCACGGGCCTGCATCTGTTCTTCATCCCTTGCGCCTGGCTGGTGCTGATCCTTTTCGATTGGGAGGAACGGAAATCCATGATCGGCGGGGTGGCGATCAATTTCCTGCTGCTCCTGATCCTGGAAGCCGTGGGGCCGGAACATGGACTCGTGTACGCCCTGGACCCGCGCCGGGAAAAGGTACTGCACTTTTCCGTCGTAATCACGGCGCAAGTCATGCAGATCATGGTGGTGCTGTATTTCTTCCTGGTCAACCGCCTGACCGAAACCGCCTTGGCCGAAACGGGGGAAGCCGCGAAGGCGGCGGACAAGGCCAAGAGCCAGTTCCTGGCCAACATGAGCCATGAGATCCGCACGCCGCTCAACGGCATCCTGGGGATGTCCAGCTTGCTGATGAAGTCGGACATGCGCGACGAACAGAAGGATCTGGTCCAGGCCATCCAATCCTCGGGACTTGACCTGATGTCCATCGTCAGCGAAATCCTGGACCTCTCCAAGATCGAGGCGGGCAAGATGCGCCTGGAACGGGCCCCGTTCCACCTGGAGAACCTGCTGGAGTCCACCTTGCGTCCCTTCGAACATGAGGCGCGCCGCAAGCGGCTCAGCCTGATGATGAACCTGGACCCGAAGGTTCCCGCCTTTCTGTCGGGCGACTCGATGCGGCTCAAGCAGGTGCTCAACAACCTGCTCGGGAACGCCTTGAAGTTCACGCAGACGGGCGCCGTAGTCCTGCGGATCCGCAACGCCGCCGATGGCGCGCAGCCGGACGCGACCCTGCCGCATGGACATGCGGTGCTCCGGTTCGAAGTGGAGGACACCGGCATCGGCATCCCGTCCGAAGTGCAGGATCGGATTTTCCAATCCTTTTCGCAAGGGGAGCAGGCCGCCGCGCGCCGCTATGGCGGCACCGGGCTGGGCCTTTTCATCTGCAAGCAGATCGTGGAGATGATGGATGGGACCATCGGCTTCCGCACCATGCCGGGAAAGGGAACGGTCTTCCACTTCTCCATCCCCTTCCCCCTCGCGACCGAGGCCGAATCCGCGGGGCCGCCGCGGGAAAAGGACCGGGAGACCGTACCCGCCGCCGCGTCGGGATCGCGTCTGCTCATAGTGGAGGATCATCCGCTCAACCAGAAGGTATTGTCCGGATTCCTGTCCCAGTTCGGCTTCACCGCGGACACCGCTCCCGGCGGACAGGAGGCCCTGAAGGCCTTCGCGCGCGAACCCTACGACATGGTGTTCATGGATTGCCATATGCCGGGCATGGACGGATTCGAATGCACGCGCGCCCTGCGCCGCGATCCCCAGCCGGCCAAGCGGCCGACCATCATCGGGGTCACGGCGGACGCCATGCATGGCACGCGGGAAAAATGCCTGGAAGCCGGAATGGACGACGTGATCACCAAACCCATCCTCACCGAGGAGTTGCAACGCGCCTTGTCGCGATGGCTGGGCGTGGCCAATCCGGGTCCCGCCCAGGTAGCTTCGCCGCTACCCCGTTCCCCTTGGGTGGACGTGCGCCACATCCGCGAGATGGACGAATGGATTCGCTCATACGATCCGGGCTTCTGGGACCGGGCCCAGGATCAGTTCCGCGGTTCGGCCACGCGCTTGATCGCATCCATCCGGGAGGCCCAGGGAGCCGGACGCCTGCGCGAGACGGGCGAATCGGCGCATGCGCTCAAAGGGTTGTGCCTGATGATGGGCCTCAGCCGCATGAGCGAGGTCTGTAGGCAGCTTGAGGTTTTGGTGGCCCAGGGCGAGGGCGCGCATTGGAGCGGACATGTCGACGAACTGGAAACCTGTATGGAACCGTCCCTGGCGGAGATGCGCAAGCAGGTAGGACAAGCCTGATCTTGCCGAAATCCACTTATGGTTTCCGCCCCCGGAATCATTAAAGCCGCTTCCGGCCTCTTCCGCATGGGCGCGGGGGAGGACATGGATCCGCGCCGGGCCAAGCGGATCATCCTCAGCAACCAGATCTCGATCTCCATCGCGCTGCTCAGCCTTCCCTATGTGCTGATCTACCTGCTCAACGGCGCGGGGATCCTGGGCTGGATGGAGATCCCCATCTTCCTCGGCTACGCGTCCGTGCACCGCTTCAACAAGGCGGGCTTCACGGGATTTTCGCGCCTCGGCCTGGTCACCTTGGCGAACCTGGACATCCTCGTGTACACCCTCTCCATGGGCAGGCCCATGGGCCAGCATCTTTTCTACCTGGCCGCCGGAATCGCTCCCTTGATCCTCTTCGACGCCCGGGAACGCAAATCCATCATCTACGGCATCACCCTCAGCTCCCTGCTGCTCCTGCTAACGGAAGCCTTCGCGCCGGAAGTCGGGTGGTTCGAACCCATTCTCGGCTCCAACCTGCACCGGGTCCGCGTCGTGCAGATGGCCACCCTATCCTTGGTGGAACTTCTCATGCTCGCCTATTTCTTCATCGGAAACCGGCGCGCGGAAATCGCGTTGGCCGAAGCCAGCGAGGCGGCCAAGGCCGCGGACGCCGCCAAGAGCCGCTTCCTGGACAAGATGAGCGGGGAAATCCGCGCCCCCCTGAACGAAATCCTCAGCCTGGCCCATCTGCTCCTGAAATCCGGATTGGGCCAGGAACGGCGCGAGACCCTGGAGGACATCCAATTGTCGGCGCAAGATCTGATGACCATCGTCGACGAGATCCTGGATCTCTCGCGCATCGAATCGGGCCGCATGCGCCTGGAGTCCGCCCCGTTCTCGCCTCTGCGCCTGGGCCACGCGGTGTTGCGGCCTTTCGAATTCGAAGCCGGCAGAAAAGGCCTGGATCTGGTTCTGGATGCGGATGAGGCTTTGCCGCCCCACCTTTTGGGCGATGCGGCGCGGCTCAAGCAGGTGCTGCGCAATCTCCTGGGCAACGCCTTCAAATTCACGGCGGCGGGAAAGGTGGTCCTGCGGATCCGGACCGCGGACGCGGACTCCGGCGCGTACGGCACGGTCCCGGGCTCAGGGCCGACCCGGAATCGCGTTCCCGTCCACATGCTGGCTTTCGAGATCGAAGACACCGGAATCGGCGTCCCGGAGTCGGCCCGGGCGCGCATCTTCGAGCCCTTCTCCCAGGCGGACTCGTCCACCACGCGCAAATACGGCGGGACCGGCCCCGGCCTTTTCATCAGCAAGCAGATCGTGGAAATGATGGGGGGATCCATGGGCCTGCGCGCCGGGCCGGGAGGCGGGGCCATCTTCCACTTCACCGTGCCCCTACCCACCGCTGTCGAATCGGCCGCCATGGCAGGAAGTCACACGCCCGTTACCCCGTCCCCGGAAATGGGATCCCTGGCCCCCGCCGTTACGTCCGCAAGTTCCAATCCCATGACCGTTTCCGGCCCGCGCCCCCACGCGCCCGCCCAGGAAGGCGGCCTGCCCGCCTCGGCCAAAGCCCTGCGCATCCTGATCGTGGATGATCACGCCCTCAACCGCAAGGTGCTTGATTCCATCCTGATGACCTATGATTTGCGGTCCGATCTCGCGGCTTCGGCGGAAGAGGCCTTGCATGCCTGCGAAAGGTCCCAATACCATATCATTTTCATGGACTGCCACATGCCCGGCATGGACGGCTACGAATGCACGCGGCGATTGCGCCATGGACCCCGCACGGGGCCCCGACCCACCATCATCGGCGTAACCGCGGATGCCATGGACAACAACCTGAAGCGATGCCTGGATGCGGGGATGGATGGCTTGTTGGTGAAGCCGATCATCGAGCGGCAACTGCGGGGCCTGATCGTGGAATGCGCGGGACGGATGCCACTCTAGCCGAGACCCGCCGGTTCTTGGCCGCGAATCGTATCTAAGCCGATGAACCGGTTCTTAACCGACCTCGACGCGCACAAAGCTGCGCTTGCCGCACTTGAGCAGATGCGATCCGGACACCATTACCTTGGCCTTGGGATCGGTCACCTTGGCCTCGTCGAAAGAAACTCCGCCGTTCTCGATCAGGCGACGGCCCTCGCCGTTGCTCTTGGCCAGGCCCGCCTTGACGATCAGCTCGGGCAGCCAAACCTCTCCCGCGGGCACGCGCAGGATGGGCATGTCCTCGGGCAGGGCCTCGCCGGAATGGATCTTCTTCTCCTGCGCCGCGGCCTTTTCGGCGGCATCCGCACCGTGGTATTGGGTCACGATGTCCCGGGCCAACTCTTCCTTGAGGGCGTTGGGGTTGAGTTTGCCGGCGGCCACGTCCGCCATCTTGGCCTGGATGATTTCCAAGGGGACCAGGGTCCGGAACTGGAAATAACTTTCCACCAGAGAGTCCGGCAGGGCGTATAGCTTGTGGAACATGGCCTGGGCCGGCTCGTTCACTCCGATGTAATTGCCCAGGCTCTTGCTCATCTTCTCCTTGCCGTCCGTGCCGAGCAGGATGGGCAGGAAGATGCCGACCTGGGGCTCCTTGCCCAGGCTGCGCTGCAGCTCGCGCCCGCGCAGCACGTTGAACTTCTGATCCATGCCGCCCAGCTCCACGTCCGCGTCGATCATCACGGAATCATAGGCCTGCATCATGGGATAGAGGAACTCGTGCATGCTGATGGGCTGGCCGCCACGGTAGCGCTTCTGGAAATCATCGCGCTCCAGCATCTGCGCCACGGTGATCTGGGACATGAGTCCGGTGGTCTCGGTGAAGGTCAGCTTGGAAAACCATTCGCCGTTGTAGACCACGGAGGTCTTGGCCTCGTCCACGATCTTGAAGAACTGCTGCTTGTAGGTTTCGGCGTTCTTGAGCACCTCTTCGTGGGAGAGGATGGGCCGGGTCTTGTTCTTGCCGGAGGGATCGCCCACGGTCGCGGTGTAGTCGCCGACGATGAGGATGACGCGGTGGCCCAGATCCTGGAACTGACGAAGCTTGCGCATCACCACCGTGAAACCGAGATGCACGTCCGGCGAGGTGGGGTCGATGCCGAGCTTGATGTTCAGGGGCGTGCCCTTGGCCAGCTTCTTCCGGAGATCGCCCTCTTCGATGATTTCCAGGACTCCCCGGGAGATAAGCTTCCAGGCCTGTTGATCTGAAATATCCGGCATATCCGACATGTCCATCCTCCGATTGCGCTTCCGTTTCCGGTCGCGCGGTTGCGGTTCCGGTTGTGAAACCGCTTCCGATACTGAGGATGCAAAGATAAAAAAAGGTCCAAAAGAAGTACCTTTTAACTCCAGCATGGACGCCTACCTCTATATCAAAGCCTTGCACCTGGTGGCCGTGGTCAGCTGGTTCGCCGGACTCCTCTACATCGTGCGCCTTTTCATCTACCATGTGGAGGCCGCCTCCCGACCCGAGGCCGAACGCAAGGTTCTGGAGGCCCAATTCGCTCTGATGGAACGCCGCCTCTGGTACGGCATCACCTGGCCGGCATTTATCGCCACCGCCGCCTGCGGCTTGTGGATGATGATCCAGATCCGCGCCTGGGAACAGCCCTGGTTCCAAGTGAAGGCTGTGTTACTCGTCGGGCTCATCGGCTATCATCTGTACTGCGGCAAGATCCGCAAGGACCTGGCCCGGGGCCTCAAACCCCTGACCTCGGCGCAATTGCGCATCTGGAATGAAGTCGCCACCTTGCTCCTGTTCGCCATCGTCTTCACGGCGGTGCTGAAAAACCCACTGGCGGCGGGGAAGGGAATGGCCTGGGTGATCGTCGCCGCGGCCGTCGGCGTGGGCGTCATGAGGGTCGTCAAAACACGGAAGCGGTGAACCATGCCTGACTTCATCATCGCCCTGGACCAGGGTACCACCAGTTCGCGCTCCATCTTGTACAACGCGCGCCTGGAGAAGATCGATCAGGTCCAGCAGGAATTCACCCAGCATTTCCCCCGACCCGGATGGGTCGAGCATGATGCCGACGAGATCTGGGAGTCGCAATGGGAAACTCTGTGCACCCTGCTCGCGCGCAACGGCGCCAAGGCCGGGGACATCGCCGCCCTGGGCATCACCAACCAGCGCGAAACCGTGGTGGCCTGGGATACCCGCACCGGCAAGCCCCTGAGCCGCGCCATCGTCTGGCAGGATCGCCGCACGGCCGCGTTCTGCCAGGCCCTCAAGCGCAAAGGCGCGGAGGCGGGCGTGCGGCGCAAGACCGGGCTGATCCTGGATCCTTATTTTTCCGGCAGCAAAATGCATTGGCTGCTCAAGCACGATCCGGCGGTGCGCCGGGCCGCGGCGGACAAACGCCTTGCCTTCGGGACCGTCGACAGCTGGCTGATCTGGAAACTGACCGGGGGAAACCGGCATGTTACCGAAGTGAGCAACGCCTCGCGCACCCTGCTGATGGACATCAAAGCCCGGGCCTGGGACAAGGGATTGCTGAAGCTGTTCGGCGTACCGCGTGAGTCCCTGCCGGAAATCCTGGATTCGGATGCATTGTTCGGCGAGGCCGCCGTGCCGGGCCTGGAAGGCGTGAAGATCCACGGCGTGGCGGGCGATCAGCAGGCCTCCCTGTTCGGACACCGCTGTTTCGCGTCCGGCTCCCTGAAGAATACCTACGGGACAGGCTGCTTCCTGTTGCGCAATATCGGCACCAAATATACGGCGCCGCCCAAAGGCCTGCTCGGCACCATCGCCTGGACCCTCAAAGGCAAAACCACCTATGCCCATGAAGGCGCGGTCATGATCGGCGGCGCGGTGGTGCAGTTCCTGCGCGACGGCCTGAAAATCATCGACGATGCGGCCCAAAGCGAAACCCTTGCGGCCTCCCTGGAGACGAACGAGGGCGTGTACTTCGTGCCCGCCTTCGCGGGCCTGGGCACGCCCCATTGGGATCCGGACGCGCGAGGACTCATCGTGGGATTGACCCGCGGAACCACCCGCGCCCACCTGGCCCGCGCTGCCCTCGAGTCCATCGCCTACCAGAGCCTGGACCTTTGCGAGGCCTTCGGCGGCAAAATCAAGTCCTTGAACGTGGACGGCGGCGGCAGCCGCAACCGCCTGTTGATGCAGTTCCAGGCGGATATCACCGGCGCCGAGGTGCGTGCCAACCACAGCCCCGAGGTCACGGCCCTGGGCGTAGCCATGCTGGCGGCCCTGGGCTGCGGGCTCGTAAAGTCCCCGCAGGATCTGCTCAAGCTGGACCTGAGCCTGGACATCTTCAAGCCGGCCATGGCGTCAGCCACCCGGAAAGCCCTGGTGGAGCGCTGGCATAAGGCGGTCGAACGTTCAATGGGCTGGGCGTGATGGCGGGGCCCCGTTGAGCGGCCGTGCAATGCGCGACCATTCGCGGTACAATGACAGGACAATGGCGATAGCATCACGGTCATCATGGATGCAACATGAGTGAAACCCGGCCCGGTCCCCACGGCCCTCACGGTAGGTGGATGGTGGTGCTGCCCCCGGAAGGCGCGGCGCGCCAGGTGGGCGAAAAGGCCTGGGAAGCCTTGGGCGATCTGCTTCCCGCCGAAGACCGCAAGCTCTTCGACACCAAGACTTATCTGGACGCCTTTGATCGCCTGCTGAAGGAACCAACCGACAACATGGTGGTCGATCTCGCCAACCAGGCGCTCGTCGTGCAATGCCTGGATTTCCGGGCCACCCACATCCTGGTCATGGCCCTGAGCCCCGTTACCCGCTTCACCGTGGACCTGCTCCGCCGTAACGGCATCGTTACCCTCCATTGGTTCATCGAGGATTTCCGCGAGGCCAAGTACTGGAAGGAAGTCCTGCCGGCCTATTCGCATTTCCTCGCCATCCAGCGCGGGCCCGTAGAGGCCGCGTGCGGGGAAGCGGGCGTGGCCTACGCCTATATGCCCACCGCCGCCATCCTGCCGCCGCGCGCCGCGGTCAAGGGCTGGCGCGAACGCGCGGAAGGCATCGCCTTCATCGGCTTCCCCAGCAAATACCGGGTGGAAGTGCTGGAAGCCATGGCACGCGAAGGGCTGCCCCTGAAAGTGGCCGGACTGGGTTGGGAAAAATACCGCGGCATCCTCGAGGCCCACATGACCGGCAGGGGCTGGTTCGGCCCGGAAGAGGCGTTCAAGCTCTTCGAGAACTCCCGCATCGGATTGCATTTGCCCTCGGAGGATCCGGGACCGGATCGCGGCAACAGCCATGTGAGTCCGCGGGTCTTCGACATCCTGGCGGCGGGATGCCTGTTGATGTCGGAAGAAGCCCCCATGATCCGGGAGACGCTCACGGGTTGCGTCTACCGGGAATTCCGGGGCGCGGCGGAGGCCGCGCGCGCGGCCAAGGCGATACTGTCCGAGGGCGTCGATGAAAGGCAATTGGCGGCGAACCGGGAATTGACCTTGCGGGAGCACTCCTTTCCCCGGCGGATGGGCCAGATTCTGGCGCTTGCCCACTGAAACAAACCGCTCTCCCCAAATAAACCAAGCAAGTGCCGGACCCGGCCCAAACGCAGATCCCTTCGGGTTGTAATTCTATTTAGCGCTTTTTCGAGGAACCCCACCGCCCGTTCCTTACCTGGCGCGTAATTTTGCGGCCGAGCGTAAGTTTGCCCCCTCAAGCAGCCCAATCCCGCAGAATAAAAGGGCCCCAGGTCTTTACCTTCCTTGGATGCATCAGAGCGGGAACCCGGGTTATGCATACCCGGGTTTTTCCCTGCCTGAATCAAGGAGGTGCCCGCGTGCCGAAAGTCCCGTCCAATCATGGTGGATCGAATCGATTCAATCCCATCGGCCCGCGGCCCAACCAGAATCAAGGAACCTCGTCTTCCCAGGCACCTCGCCCCGGCCGTCAGCCGCACAATGCGGGAGCCCAACCACCCCCGATAGCGCCGAGGCCGCCCGGCGCACAGATCCCGCATAATCAACCTTCCGGCGTCTGGGCCCAGAACCAGCCTCCTGCAAGACCGAATGTTCCGATCGCGCCGAGGCCCGCGGGACCGCCGCTTCCGTCCAACGTGCCGACCGGCGCCTATGCCCATCCCAATCGTCCTGCCAGGCCTTCCGACCTGCCGAAAATCCAGACGCAATTCGGTCCACAGGGCGGGAACCCTGCAAACCTGCCGCCGGAGCGGCTCCCTTCACCCAGTCCCATGACCCCTACGGGACAGGCGCTGAAGGATCGCACCAACTATCCCGATCAGATGTTCGCGGTGCCGTCCAGGCCGGGCACTCCCCAGCCCATGTCCCCGAACACGAATACCGTGGTCAATAATTTCCACAATGACATCCAATTGGCGGACCCGAGCGGGAGGATGCAGAAGCAAGGGGAATTCTTCAAGACCTATTCACTGGATCCGAACGGGAAGCCGGTTCCGAACATCCCGCTCCACTACGAGAAAGGGGGCGGCATCAACAACCCGCCTCCGGGATCGTTCAATCCTCCGCCCTCGCATACCATCCACAGTCATCCGAAGGATTCGCTCAGCAACCGGCCGAGTTCGAACGATTATTACGAATCCTACAAGGCAGGCAGGCCGGAAATGATGTCCGATATCGGGCGGGGAAAAGTCTACGGGTACCAGGGAACCGAACCCCCGAAATTCAACCAGCTCTATCCCCCTGGCCAAACGCCCAGCACGCCGGGATCCAGCTCCTCGTCCAGTTCCGGGGGATCGACGCCGTCGAATATGTCGGATTTCGGATCGCCTTGAGCCTTCCGGCCCGGGCTCTCCCTGCGCGCTAAACGCTCAGTGGTGGGCCGCTTCCTCGGTCTGCAGATAGTGCTCCGCATCCAGGGCCGCCATGCAACCCGTGCCCGCTGAGGTCACGGCCTGGCGGTAGCGTTTGTCCTGCACGTCCCCGGCGGCGAACACGCCGAGCACGCTGGTCTTGGTGCTGCCCGGTTGGGTGAGGATATAGCCGGTCTCGTCCAGCTTGAGCTGCCCGTCCAGGAAGGTCGTGTTGGGAGTGTGGCCGATGGCGTAGAACAGACCCTTGGCATCCAGGAAGGATTCCTTGCCGGTCTTGATGTTCTGCAGTTTCACGCGTTCCAGATCGCTCTTGCCTTCCGCATCCAACAGCACGGTATCCCAGACCAGTTCCAGCTTGGGGTTGTTGAACGCGCGCTGCTGCATGGCCTTGCTGGCGCGCAGGGAATCCCGGCGGTGCACCAGATACACCTTGGAGCCGAACTTGGTGAGGTGAGTGGCTTCTTCGACGGCGGTATCGCCTCCGCCCACCACCACCAGGGGCTGATTGCGGAAGGCCGGCAGGGCGCCGTCGCACACCGCGCAGGCGGAGATGCCGCCCTGCCAGAGC
>OBEQ010289964.1_pt1 | contig 45408 bp, 41 predicted proteins | sample 1670901 | NCBI WGS metagenome assembly OBEQ01 (sample SAMEA104232315, study PRJEB22302) | groundwater metagenome | biome: forest; feature: aquifer; material: groundwater | place: USA | collected 2011-08-07 | depth 5.4 m
GTGTGGTCGCGGTGGAGGCGACGACATCGCGTGTCACGGTGGGCGTGGTCGCTGCAACGACCGGCGCGCTATCACGCACGACGGTGTCGGTGGTGGTTGGCGTTGTGGCGCGCGTGATCGCCGGTGTGGTCGCGGCGGAGGCAACCACATCGCGTGTCACGGTGGGCGTGGTTGCGACGACGGTAGTATCGCGCACGATGGTGTCGGTCGTGGTCGGCGTTGTGGCGCGCGTGATCGCCGGTGTGGTCGCGGCGGAGGCAACCACATCGCGTGTCACGGTGGGCGTGGTCGCTGCAACGACTGGCGCGCTCTCGCGCACCGTGGCTGTCTCAGCGGGCGGTGTGGTGGTCGCGTTTGTGCTGGTGCGTGTGCTTGTGGTGTCCGTCGCTGTTGCAGTAACGACTGGAGCTGTCGATGTTGTCGCGACATCACGTGTCAAGACTTGAGTTATGAAAGCGGGCACGATCGGCGCAGTGGCAACCACATCACGTGTCACGGTTGGTGTTGCCGTTACGTTTGCGACTTCACACGCGTCGCCAATGCCGTTGCGATTACTGTCGGCTTGCTCAGGATTACTCACGTCTGGGCAATTGTCCTGACAATTCGGCTTGCCATCCTGGTCGGTGTCAGGCGGTGTGCCCGCCTTGCAGCCCACGATGCCATCGCACGTCTCCGCGCCGTTACACATGTTGCCGTCATCACAGTGCAGCGGTGCGCCAGTGGCGCATATGCCAGCCTGACACGTTTCAGTGCCATTGCACACATTCTGATCCGCACACGGTGCGCCATCTGGTTTCCCGTCGCATTGCGGGTCGGTTGGGGTGGCGGGACTCGACACTGTTGGTATGGTCAGCGTGGGCGGTCGCTCAACGATTTGGGCGGCGACTGGTCCGGCCCACAGGCCAGCCCAGCCCCAAATCACCGCTACACTTGCCAGTCGTCGCGTCGAAATCATCATGAGAGTTCTCCCGGACACTGCAGACGATGCAGCCTGCATGCCAGAAAACCGACAACGCGCCTTTCATGATTTGACACGGATTTTTTTGCAGACCTGGCTGGTCGAAGGGTCGCAGCGCACCCGGGCGAATCAGAAAATTTTCCAAAATGAGAGGAAAGATTAGGGCGATTCCACCAGTTCAATCAACACACCGCCGGTGGATTTGGGATGAAAAAATATCACGCGCTGGCCGTCGGCGCCCACTGTGGTGTTGCGGGCGATGGGCGTCAGACCCGCCGCGGTGAGTTCCGCCACTGTCGCGTCGAAGTTGACGACCGCGTAACACAGATGATGCAGTCCAGGGCCGCGCTTGGCGATGAAGTGCGCGATCGGACTGCCTGCGTGCGTGGCGGCGAGCAATTCGATGTTGGTGGGTCCCACCGGAAAAAACGCCACGCGCACCTGTTCGCTCGCGACGGTTGTGATATGCGACGGCGGTGTGCTGTGCAGCGTGGTGTAGAGCGCAATCGCTGCGTCGAGATCGGTCACTGCAATCCCAATGTGGTCAAGATGGTCAAACCGTGTCATTGACGCATGACTTACTATGATGCGATAGGAACGGCAATATGAACTCTACTGATCTGTTGAAAGAAAAACGCATACAAGCCGCCACCGGTGGCGGGGCGGCACGAATCGAAAAACAGCACCTGGCTGGCAAATGGACCGCGCGGGAGCGGTTATTGTATGTGTGCGATCCCGACAGTTTCGTGGAATTCGATGCCTTCGTCACGCATCGCTGCGATGATTTCGGTATGGAATCTCAACAGCCGTTGGGCGATGGCGTCGTGACCGGTGTGGGAAAAATCGACGGACGCATTGTCTATCTGTTCGCGCAGGATTTCACCGTGTTCGGTGGGTCACTCGGTGAGGCACACGCCAAAAAAATCTGCAAGGTGATGGATCTCGCCGTGCAAAACGGCGCGCCGATTATTGGGCTCAACGATTCCGGTGGCGCGCGCATTCAAGAGGGCGTGAATTCGCTGGGCGGATACGCCGAGATTTTTTTTCGCAACGCACAGGCCTCGGGCGTAGTGCCGCAACTGTCCATCATTCTGGGGCCGTGCGCGGGTGGCGCGGTCTATTCGCCAGCGCTCACCGATTTCACGATCATGGTGCAACACACCGCGCACATGTTCATTACTGGCCCCGATGTCATCGCGACCGTTACGCACGAAAATGTCACCAAGGAAATTCTGGGCGGCGCCGACACCCACATGAGCAAAAGTGGCAACGTGCATTTGGCCGCCACCGACGACGCGCACGCACTCGATCTGGCGCGCCGGTTGTTGTCGTATCTCCCCTCGAACAATCTCGACAACCCGCCACGCCGCGCCCCGCAGACATCGGCGGACAACGCAGCATCCGCACTCGATACCATTATTCCCGACGATTCGAGTAAACCCTACGACATGATGCAGGTGATTCGCGCCACGACCGACGACGGTGATTTTTTTGAAATCCAACCGCAATTTGCGCCGAACATTATCGTGGGATTTGCGCACTACGATGGTCGTTCCGTGGGAATTGTCGCGAATCAACCGCGCGTGCTCGCGGGGTGTCTCGATATCAACGCGTCCGTCAAGGCCGCGCGTTTCGTGCGTTTCTGCGATGCGTTTAATCTGCCCGTCATTACGTTTGTGGATGTCCCCGGTTTTTTGCCCGGCACCGCGCAGGAATTCGGCGGCATCATTCGGCACGGCGCGAAATTGTTGTACGCGTATTGCGAAGCGACGGTGCCAAAAATTACGATCATCACGCGCAAGGCGTACGGCGGTGCCTACGACGTCATGAGTTCCAAACATATTCGCGCCGATGTCAATCTGGCGTGGCCGTCTGCGGAAATTGCGGTCATGGGACCCGACGGCGCCGTGAAAATAATTTTTCGCAATGAACTGGCGAGTGCGAAAGATGCGGTGGCGCGCGAAAAAGAACTCGTTGCGCAGTATCGCGAAACCTTCGCCAACCCCTACAAAGCGGCCGCCTTGGGCTACATCGACGATGTGATCGTGCCCTCGACCACGCGGGCGCGCATTCTGCACGGACTCGACATGCTCGCCACCAAACGCGTCCCCCGCCCCGCGCGCAAACATGGGAATATCCCGCTGTAACGGTCGTCGGTCGTCAGTCTTCGGTCGTCGGAAAGACATAAAGAGGTGGTCGATGGCGGTAAGCAATTACAAAGAACTGCGGATCTGGCAGGAAGGTCGGACGATTGTGAAATGCGTATATGATCTGACGCGGAATTTCCCTGTCGCGGAAAAATTTGGGTTGTGTACGCAGATGCAGCGAGCGGCCATTTCGATCCCGTCAAACATTGCCGAAGGATTTACGCGGCGGCACAAAAAAGAATACATGCAGTTCTTGTATATTGCCCTGGGATCGTGCGCTGAATTAGACACACAATGTATGCTCGCGGTCGATTTGCAATATTGTTCTGCAGGGGAAATCCAGCCACTCTTGGACGATTTACAGAGATTAAGCAAAATGATTCAAAGCCTCATCAACAAACTCAATTCAACAAGCTGAGGCTCATTTATGGTGCAGTTACTGACGACAGACGACCGACGACTGACGACCGTTCTCATCGCAAATCGCGGTGAAATTGCGGTGCGGGTTATTCGGGCGTGTCGCGATGTGGGGATTTCTCCGGTCGCGATATACTCCGATGTCGATGCCAGCGCGCTGCATGTGCGCATGGCCGATGCGGCGTATTGCGTTGGCGCCGCGGCGCCGATGGAAAGTTACTTGCACATCGATCGTATTCTCGAAATCGCGCACAAGGCCCAAGTGGATGCAATCCATCCTGGCTATGGTTTCCTGGCCGAAAACGCCATATTTGCAGAACGCGTGATTGCCGCGGGATTGGTGTGGGTCGGTCCGTCGCCGTCCGTCATTCGATCGTTAGGTTCTAAAGTCGCCGCGCGCCAACTCGCGTTGGCCGTCAACGTGCCGGTCGTTCCCGGTACGCGCGAACCGTTGTCCGATGTGGCCAGCGCAGCAATTGCCGCGCGCGATATTGGGTATCCGGTTTTGCTCAAGGCGTCGGCGGGCGGTGGTGGCAAAGGTATGCGCGTGGTGCACAACGAAACCGAGCTCGCGCGTGCCTTTGCGTTGGCCACCGGCGAGGCGCACGCCGCGTTTGGCAACGGTGAACTCTTTCTCGAAAAATGTTTAATCTCGCCGCATCATGTCGAAATCCAAATTCTCGCCGATGCGCACGGGAATGTCGTGCATCTGGGCGAACGCGAATGTTCCATTCAACGCCGCCACCAAAAAATCATCGAGGAGACGCCTTCGCCGTTTATTCACGAGTCCACCCGCAACGCCATGTGCGACGCCGCCGTGCGGTTGGTGCGTCACGCCGGTTATGTGAGCGCCGGCACCGTGGAATTTTTAGTGGACCAAACGCAGCAATTTTATTTTCTCGAGGTGAACACGCGATTGCAGGTGGAACATCCCATCACGGAACTGGTCACCGGAATCGATTTGGTCGCGCAGCAGTTGCGCATCGCCCAAAATTTGCCGCTCGATTTTTTGCAAAGCGATGTCAGCGCGCGGGGCCACGCCATCGAATGTCGCTTGTGCGCCGAAGAGCCCGCGCAGAATTTTATTCCGTCACCCGGCACGATCGAATGTTTCGTTGCGCCGCACGGCCCGGGCGTGCGCGTGGATAGCGGTGTGGCGAGTGGTTTCACGATTCCCATGGCCTACGATTCGCTCCTTGCGAAAATTTGCACGTGGGGTGCGACGCGCAATGAAGCAATTGTGCGCATGCGGCGTGCGCTGCAGGAATTGTGCATTGCCGGTGTCACCACCAATCACGCCTTGCTCGCCAACATTCTGCACGAATCCGATTTTGCGCGTGGTGTGTATGGCACCGATTATCTGGCGCAACATCCATCCATGTCGGCCGCCGAACCAACGCCCATGGAAATTTTTTGTCTCGCCGCGATTGCGCGCGTGTTGCAATCCGCTCCACATGTTGCGTCGTCCGCAACGACCACCGCATGGCAACAATCCGCGCGTCAGGAAGGAGTCGGTCGTGGCCTGGGTTCTTGACGATGGCACGTCGCCGATGTCCGTGACCGTGCAACGCGCAGACGAATGGTTCACGGTGCAAATGCCACATGGCGTGCAACGCGCGCAAATCCTCTGCTGGCAGCCGCCGCGTTTGGTGTTGCGTCTGGAATCCGGTGCGATTGTCGATGCGCTCGTCTCGTGGCAACGCAACGCATGCCACATCAATTGGCGCGGCAAACACTATTCGATCACCACATCGACCCATCGATCCACCGACCCATCGACCCAAAACAATCCGTCGAGTCAAAAAAAATCGATTACGGCGCCGCTGCCGGGTCGTGTCATTGCGTTGCTCGTCGCCACTGGTGCGACCGTGCAATCCGGTCAGTCGTTGTGCGTGATCGAGGCGATGAAAATGCAAAATGAAATTCTCGCCCCGCGCGACGGCGTGATCGGCGAAATCTCCATCATCGAAGGCCAAACAGTCGAAACCGGCGCGGTGCTGTTGCAGATGGTGTGACGCCATCTTCGTACTTCCCAATCGCATCGCAAATCGTTACATCCATTCCGGATGACTTCATGTTTGCGCTGAATTCTCAGGAAGTTGCAATCTTGAGGTCACAATTTGTGACTTCAAGTTGGGGTGGTGCGCGGCGGGCCAGGCCGCACCCTTTCGCCGAACAAGGCATTGCGATGTTCAACCAAGGAGTGTTGCATGATCTGGTTTCTGAGTGGGATGTGTTTGGCGATTGGTGGAGCGCTCGGATTCTGGATGGGCCGCCAGGGCGCGCGGTTGGAGGCGGTGCGGGTGATTGCCACGAGCGCCGCGGAAAACAAAATGCTCGCGGAACGCATCGCCACGCATCAACAGGAATTCACGGCGCTGCAAACGCAATTCGCCACGCAATTTGAAAATCTGGCGGGACGGATTTTTCAGGAACAGTCCGCGCATTTTCAACAATCCTCGCAACAACAATTGGGCGTGCTGCTCGATCCACTCAAAGAAAAAATTTCCGCCTTCGAGAAAAAAGTCGCCGATACCTACACCGCCGAATCGCGGGAACGCTTTGCGCTCAAGCAGGAAATCGCGCGCATCGTGGAAGTCAATCAACGCATGACCTTTGAGACCACCAACCTGACGCGCGCGTTGCGTGGCGATGTGAAGGCGCAAGGAAATTGGGGCGAGATGATGCTCGATCGCTTGCTGGCGGCGTCGGGCCTGCGCGCGGGCGAGGAATATACCAAACAAGGCAAGGATCTTGCGCTCACCGACAGCGACGGTCGGCGTCTGCAACCCGATGTCATTGTGAATCTGCCCGACGCGAAACATATCATCGTCGATTCAAAGGTGTCGCTCACGCACTACGATCGCTACATCGCCGCCACCGACGAAGCCCAGAAGGCGGCGCATTTGCGCGCGTTCCTCGATTCGATGTACGCGCACATTAACGGACTCTCCGCGAAAAACTATCCGCAGTTGTCCGCACTCGACACGCCGGAATTTGTGCTCATGTTTGTGCCGATCGAGGGTGCGTTCTCGCTGGCGATTCAATCTGACGAACAACTCTTCACCCGCGCGTGGGACAAATCGGTGGTGCTGGTCAGCCCGACCACGCTGTTCGTGTCGTTGCGCACGATTGCGTCGCTCTGGAAACAGGAACGCCAAACCCGCAATGCGATCGAAATTGCGCTCCAGGGGGGACGTTTGTACGATAAGTTTGTAACATTCGTGACCGACCTGGAAAAAATCGGCGAACACATTACGCGCACGCAATCGGTGTACACGGAATCGATGAACAAACTCAAAGACGGGCGCGGGAATTTGATTGCGCGCGTGGAAAAATTGAAAACACTCGGTGCGAATACCACCAAAACACTGCCCGCGCAATGGCTGCCGGAAGAAGAGACAGCGGTCGAATCGATCACGGCGAATTAATGATGCGTGGGGCAATTACGACATCAACCCAAGTTCTTTCAATTTGCCATACAAGGTGGTGCGACCGATCTTCAGAATGTGCGCGGCGGCGCTTTTGTCGCCGTCGTGCATTTTCATGACGCGATCGATGTAGGTTTTTTCCGCTTCGCGCACGTAATCGCGCAGTGGTGGGAGTGTATCGGATGGCGCGGCATTTGCGGTGAGCTGCGCAAATTGGGCGGTGGCGGCGTTGGTTGGCGCGGCCACACTTTGCAGCGCCCAGTGCGGCAGACACGACGAATCGATAATATTGTCGGGGCTCAGGATAATCAGACTGTGCACGACATTTTCCAGTTCACGCACATTACCCGGCCAATCGTAATCTTGCAGCGTGCGGAGCGCGTCGCTGGTGATGCGTTTGGGACCGGTGACCTTGCTGTACTTGTCGAGAAAATGCGCAATGAGCAGCGGAATATCCTCGCGGCGTTTGCGCAACGCCGGAATCTCGATCTGAATGACGCGCAGACGATGATACAAATCTGTGCGAAATTGACCGCGCGCGACCAATTGCTCCAACGGTTCGTTGGTGGCGGAGAGGACGCGCACGTTAATCTGGATGGCGTGCGTTCCCCCCACGCGGGTGACTTCACGTTCCTGCAACACGCGCAGAATCTTTGCCTGCAGATCGAGGCGGAGCGCACTAATTTCATCCAGAAAAATATCGCCACTGTTGGCGAGTTCGAATTTGCCGATTTTGCGCTGGCTCGCGCCGGTGAACGAACCTTTTTCGTGCCCAAACAATTCGCTCTCGATCAGTCCTTCCGGGATCGCGGCGCAATTCACGGCGATGAATGGTCGTTTGATTTCGCCTTCCGCGCGGTGAATGTGTCGCGCCAGTAATTCTTTTCCGGTTCCCGATTCGCCCTGAATCAACACGTTGGCCTGATGGCCCTTCAGACGTTCGGCTTGTGCGATCATGTTGCGAAAGGAGGTGCTCATGCCAATGAAGGCGCGCGACGGCGTGGGCGATGGATTCAGGTCGGCGATGAGGGCGTCGTGGCGATCGCGCATGGCCTTGACGGCCTGCATTTTTTCGATGAGCGCAACGAGTTCTTGTGGATCGAAGGGTTTGCAAATGTAATCGGCGGCGCCAGCGCGAATACATTGCACAATTTCTTTGGGATCTTTGTGGCCACTCACCATGACGACGTCGGCGGACGGGGCGGCTTCTTTCAACAAGCTGATTCCCTCCATGCCGTTGTCGGCGCCCAAATGCAAATCCAGCAACACGAGATCGGCACTATGTCGATGTAACAGTTGGATACCCTCGGTCAATGAGGCGGCCCCGATGACGTCGCAGAGTTCGTGTATCTGATTTTCCATCTCGGAGAGAAACTCGCGGTCATCGTCGATCCAGAGCACTTGATATCCCATGATGCATCTCCTTGGTTGATTTCTTACTCGCGCTGTTCAGCAATCCGCATACCAGTCGTCATATTTCTGGAAAGTGCTAACATTACGCGGTTTTTCGTGGCAAGCGCTTATTTCGTATAACGCTATGTCCGCGTTTCTGAACATAAATTATGTTCTGAATCCGGGACAAAGGACGCTGCGTCAGATCAAGAGGCGGGCGCGGGCGATGCTTTCTTCGAGCGAGGCACACAGTAAAACGTCGCGTTGTGTCGCGGATTCTTGCCAATGTTCCAAGAGCTCGCGCGGTTGCGGTTGCAGGCCCGCGACAATGACTTTCACGCGTTGATGTTTCAGCCGCTCGAAGGTTGATTGCAGATTCACCATGCCGGTGGCGTCCATGCCGGGCACGTCGCTGACATCCAGAATGACCACTTTGATTCCCTCGTGGATGGTTCCCAATGCACTCATCGCTTTTTGGGCCGCGCCGAAAAACAGCGGGCCCGCGATATCGTAGACTAAAACCGACGACGGGAGTGCGGTGGGGAGATTGAGTTTGTGATGCGTCATGAGTGTTACGCCAGAAATTTCCGTGATGCGCCGCACCAACAAAAGCGCCGCGAGTAGCATGCCCGCCGTGACGGCCACGACCATGTCGAAAATCACCGTGAGCGAAAAACAACTGAGCAACACCATGACGTCGCCGAGTGGTGCCACGCGCAGCGTGAGGAGGAAATGTTTCGCTTCGCTCATATTCCACGCGACCAATATGAGCAATGCGGCGAGCGCTGCCAACGGCAAGGCGCCGAGCAGTGGGGCTAAGCTGAGCACGGTGAGAAGAACGACGAGTGAATGCACAACGGCCGCGATGGGCGAGCGCGCGCCGGAGCGAATGTTCGTTGCGGTGCGCGCAATGGCGCCAGTCGCGGCGATGCCACCAAAAAATGGCGTGACAATATTGCCAATACCTTGCGCGACGAGTTCGGCGTCGGGATCGTGGGCGGTGCGCGTGATGCCGTCGGCGATGACGGCGGAGAGCAACGATTCAATGGCGCCCAAAATGGCAATCGCACCAGCCGGGCCGAGCAAGGTTTGCACGTTGTCCCATGTCCAGACAAACGCGGCGGTGCCGTCAGTGGCCAGCCACGGCAGATGCAGTGTGGGCAGGGTCTGCGGGATGCCGTGGAATGTGAGGCCGTTGCGCAGGTAGGTGAAACGATCCGCAATGGTCAGCGGATGAAAGTCTGGAAAAAATTTTCGCACTCCGAAGGCGAAGATGGCGGCGACGCCCAGAGCAATGAGTGGCGCGGGGATTTTGGTGTTGATGCGCGGCCAGCCCACCAGGAGTGCAAAGGTCAGCACGCCAATACCGAGATCGGCGTACTGCAGGCTGGGTAGCGCGTGCCACAACGCGCCAATGCGATCAAGATAATGATCTGGCATCTGCGCGATCTGCAATCCGAACAGATCTTTGATTTGCAGCGTCGCAATGACCACGGCGATACCGGCCGTAAATCCGGTGGTGACCGGATATGGAATAAACTCCACGAGCCGACCGAATCGTAGAAACCCTGCAATCATCTGAAAAACTCCCGCGATCATCGTGGCCACGAGCAACCCGGTGAGTCCGTGCCGACTGGCGATGGGCGCGAGAATCACGACGAAGGCGGCGGTGGGGCCGGAGACCTGAAAGCGCGAGCCGCCCAGCAATGCGATCAGCGTCCCCGCAATAATCGCGGTGTACAATCCATGTTGGGGGGGAACGCCCGAGGCAATCGCGAGCGCCATGGAGAGTGGCAGCGCAACGATACCGACGACGACTCCCGCGAGCACATCGGCGCGCAAATCGCGCGGGCCATAATTTTTCTGGAGCGCCTGTCGCAACGCCTGGGCCGGGTTCCAACCGGATCCCTCAAAAATTTTTATGGCGCGGAGGCGATGCATGATGAGTGCGCGCCTCATACACGGAAACGACAAGTGAGCGCAAGATCTCGCCTGAACAATTCTGAAATGTGAACACTGTGCTGTGCCGAATTTCGGAATGTGAACATGGTGCGCGGGCGTGATCGCTGCAGTGTTTTGCATCGCGTGTAATGATTTCGGTGAGTTCGCAGATTGCGATTGCTGCGACGCCGTGTGGCACATCGCTTGCTGAGTGGACGGCGTATGTTGCGTCGCCGAATTTTTCCATGGACGATTGTTGCGCTCTGCTGGTGGAGCGTTGACTGCCTCGTTGCGCCTTTCGCGCAGGCGGCTGTTCGTGGTGGGCCCGATGCGAGCGTCGCGATTATTCCCATTCACGATGGCAGCGGTGATCGGGTCTCGACTGAACTCGCGCAATCTTTGGTCGAGGCCCTGCCGCGCCTCACGGGAGTGCGCGTGGCGGTGCCAGCGCACGTCGACGCGATTCGTGAATATGCCGAAAACTTGGCTCCAGAGCCTGTTCTGAGCCGGTCTACGACGGCGCGTCGTTCTGGCACGACACAACTCGACCAACTCGCCCGCCAACTGGCCAGCGCGAAGGAACAATTTCTGCGCTTTGATACGTCCGCGGCCGATGTCCAGGCGACGCAGGTGAGGCAGGCCTTTGCAGACGACGCCGCGCTGCGGTCTGGCGCGGGCGCATTGTATGCGGAGACCTTGCTCACGCTCGCGCTGATCTATCAGACCGAACGCCGGCTGAATCAGATGGATGCGATGCTCACGCAGCTCGCCGATTTTGCGCCGCACTATGTGTTGTCCGCGGCGGCCTATCCGCCCTCGGTGCGAGAGCGGTACGAAAAAATTCTCGCGCAACATCATGAGCGCGGCAGCGCCAGTGTTGCGGTGCAGAGTTCCCCGCCCGCGGCGGACGTGTTGATCAATGGCGTTGCGGCGGGTGTGACGCCGCTCACCCTCGCTGCGTTGCCGGCGGGTGCCTACACCGTCACCATCCAGGCCCCGCATTATCGCGCGGTGCAAAAAAAAATCACCGTGCGATCCGGCGAATCGGTGCGCGTTGCCGAGACGCTGCATTGGTCGCATGCGCGGGAAAACCGCTCCACGTCAGGGCTGGCGGATGAACCATCGGCGGCGATATCTACACCGCGCGCCCAGTTGGCCGCGGCGGTGCGCATTGCGGAATTGGCGCGCGTGCAAAAAATTGTCACGGTGAATGTGAATGAAGCGGCCAACGGCAGTAGCACCGTCGCCGTGCAGGTGATTGACAGCGCACTACGCGCCGGTCGCCGTCCGATCACGATGAATATTGCGGCCGATCATCATCAACTGCACGAACGCCTGGCCGCATTGACTCGCACCGTGGCGACCCAAGTGGCGCAAGATTTTCATGACGTCGCGTCGCGCGAATTCTCGCCGCAAGGTGCGGTGGATCCGAGCGTGCTCACGCAGCGCGCGCACCGCATGCGCCCCTGGATGTGGGCGGTGCTGGGCGTGCTCGCTGCGGGCGGCGCTGTGGGTGGCTGGGCGCTAACCCGTGGTGGTGGTGCATCTGCCGGCGGTGTTGCTGGTGCGCCGGTCGGCAGCGTGGCGATACAATTTTAATTTGCAAGGAGAGTGCATATGCTGCGGATGCGTTGTAAAAAAAATCGGCCGGTTCATGTTGCGGTGTTGCTGCTGCTGGCGCTGGCGATCACACACTGCGGAGGTGGCGCCTCGACATCATCATCCATTTCATCGACCGCCGCCAACGCGGATGTCGCCAGCGATTCCGGCGCATTGCTATTGGTGGTGAAGCAGCTGGCCGCGTCCACCGATCCGTTGTTGCAAGTCGCCACGTATCGCGTGCACATCGATGGTCCCGGGATGGAGCCCGTGGAACAAGAGTTTGCAGGCGATACACACAACGCCGTGATTGAAAATGTGGCGGTCGGTGCGGATCGTCATGTGGAAGTGACGGCGCTGAACTCCGCCACGCAAGCCGTGCGCATTGGTGATCAATCCGCGGTTACGGTGAGTGCGGGCGATGTGACCAACGTGACACTCACGCTCGACACCATTCCGATTTTTGTGAATCTGCATGATGGCGACGTCGTGCCAAACACCCGCTTGCGCCCGGAAATAGTGGCCGCGCCGGCGACGCATGTCAAAATTCAATCGGAACAATCGGGGCAGTCAACGCCGCTGGTCGATGCGTCACTCAATGTCGAGGCGCCACTCACCGACGCCACCACGGGTCATTTGCAATTGCAGCCGCGATTGCTCGCGCCTGGCGCATACGATTTGCGAGTCGCCGATGCGAACTCCGGTCGTGCGTCGCAAGTGCACGTGACGGTGATCGATGGCGCACACGCCCGCGGCGCAAATTTTGTGAGTGGTGGTGCGCAACGCGCCACCGCGGGAGTTTCCAATGTCGGTGGGGCGTGGGCGGTCGACGCGATACATGCGTTTGTGGCGGTGCAGAGGAGAGGGTTATGAAAAAAATATTACTGTGGTGCGGTGTGGGGCTACTTTTGAGTGCGTGTGGAAGTGCGGGTCCGTCGTCGGATGATTCGGCGTCGGCCGCCAGTTCAGTAGCGGCGGCCATTCCAGAGCCGCCACCACCCGATCTGGATGGCGATGGCACTCCCGACGCGACCGATGACGACATCGATGGCGATGGCGTGAGCAACGCCGATGAACTGGCGCGTGGCACGAATTCCAAACTCGCCGACACCGACAACGATGGGGCGAATGATGGGGCTGATAATTGTTTCGTCGTTGCGAACGCGGGTCAACTCGATAGCGACAACAATGGTGTGGGCGATGCGTGTTCACCCGACGACGATGGCGATGGTCTGCCCGATGATTTGGAAATTGTGCAGTATCACACGAATCCCAAACTCGCCGACACCGATGGCGATGGACTGTCCGATCCGGCGGAAATTGTGGTTACGAAAACCGATCCGCTGCGTGCCGACACCGATGGCGATGGGGTGAACGACGCGAAAGATATTTTTCCGCTCGATGCGAAAGAAGTCGCGGATCACGATGGCGATGGCGTTGGTGATCATGCCGACAATTGTCTAAGTGTCGCGAATCCTGATCAACACAACACCGATGCAACGTATGCCGCCACCGGAATACGCGCGCCCAGCGGGGCTTCGGTGGTGGCCGATGGTTTGGGTGATGCGTGTGATGATGATGTCGATGGTGATGGTCTGCACGCGGTCTATGTGGATGGCAGCCGTGGCGATGACGCCACCATGGGCACATTTGTTGCGCCGTTGCGAACGCTGGCGATCGCGATCACGCGCGTGGCTGGAACGAATTTAGAAATTCGCGTGGCGGCGGGTGTGTACGATGTCACGACCGTGGTGTGGCGCGATGGAATTATTGTGCGCGGCGGATTCGATACGACGTTTGCGACGCGCCAAACAAAAAATGTCGATCCGAAATTCGCAACAATTTTGACCAGTGCGCAACCGGCCACGATCACCATCGCGGCGCGATCCGGTGTGGTGCTCGACGGACTCATTGTGCAAAATCATGGCGCACAATCCGACACGACGACGGTGCTGGTGCAACACGGCGGGATCTCGCTCGTCGATTGTGTGGTGCAAGGCAACAGTCAGGCGCAATTTCTCACGGCAGTGCAGGCCGATGACGCGAGCACATTGGCGATCGAACGTTCGGAAATTCTCGCGCAAGGTGATGGAAAAAGTACGATGGCCACTGCGTTGGCGGTCGATGCCAGTCAATTACATCTACTCAATTCGGTCGTCCAATCGCTCGATGCCACGCACGTGGTCGCGCTCGATTATCATGGCGTGCAAGCGGAAGTGCTCAACAACACCGTGCTGGCTGGCAGCCGCGAACATGCGGTGAGTACGGCGACGGCCTTGACGTTGGCGAATGGTGCGGTGATTGTGGCGAACAATATTTTTGTGACCGACACCGCGACGGATCAATCGCCACTTGCCTGTGTGGGAACGGATTTGTCCGGTGCGGTGCTGCAGAATAATCTACTCGTGCCAATCGGCGGCGAAGGACCGCAGCCGCTCGCGATTGATTGCGCGGGCTCGTATCTGATGAGTGACGTCATCGGTGCGAAACCGATTCCATTTTCTGGGACCACTTTCGATCATCTGTTCACGGTGCAGGTTGCTGCCGCGGCCGCAGTGGTCGCGCTGGATGAATTCTCGCCGAGTGAGGAAATCAGAGCATTGGCGGGCGATGCGGTTTTAGGAGAACAGTATCATGTACACGATGACTATTACGGAAAAGAACGGGGCGCGGCATTGGGCATCGGTGCGGTGCAATAAGATGCGCGCGCTGAATGTATGGTGCGGCGTGATGCTGGCGGCCGCGCTCAGCGGATGTGCGACGCAATTGCATGTGCATGCTCAGGCAATTTCCGCAGCCGCACCCACCGTCACGCAACCCACGCATCGCCTCGTGCACTTTGCCTTCGCAAAAGACACGCTCGTGCGTGCAGAAAATTCCAAGGTGCGCGCGAACGCGGAATGGATGCACGTGCATCCCGATGCCGTCATGTTGCTCGAAGGACACACCGATGCCGTCGGTGGCGCGGATTATAATGTGGCGTTAGGCGATCGTCGCGCCCGGCACGTCGCGGCCGGGTTGATGCAAAACGGGGTGGATCCTACGCGGCTTGCGGCGATTGTGAGTTACGGCAAGACCAGGCCGCTGTGCCGCACCAACAGCCGATCTGCCGGCCGCTGTAACCGTCGGGTGGAGATGCTCGCGCGATGAAAAAACCCGTAAGCAACTTTTTTTTCATCTTGCCGATATCTATGGCGTACGGGACGGTCGTCGTGATTCAGGGAATCCCTATGCGCTCACAAAAATTCGCGGTGCTCATCTTGTGTTGTACATCGATGGTGGCATCTGCCGGTGTGCCGGAACTGATTCATCCGCAAACTGGTGTGGCGATTGGTTGGAAAAATCCCCAACACCTTCCCTCGCACATTGATGCGGGTCCGCTGGGTCTGCTCACCAACACGCAAGCGCGCGAACTCGTGATGGCGCTGATGGGTGTGTGGGGTGAAGTTGCGGATTCGTCTGTGGCGTTTGCAACGCCCACGCTGTTGCCGATCGATATCGATGCGAGCAATGTGCGGGATTATCTGGATGACTCCGTGTGCGCCGACAATGTGCCCGCACGAAATCCGTCGATGCGCGCGGGCGAGAGTCCGATCATTTTTGACAACGACGGATCCATTATCGATCTGCTCGCCGGTGAAGGTGCATCCAAAAAAATCGCGGGGAAGGCCGCGTATCGCTGTTTTGCGGGCACACTCGACAATCCGACCGCCGCCACGCAGGCGTTTGCCGTCTTTAACGGTCGATTCTTCGATGGCGACAACACCGAGGTCGAAGATCTGTCGATCAATGCGTTGGCGGGTGTCATGTTGCACGAGCTCGGACATTTTCTCGGATTGCATCACTCCATGGTGAATGAATCGATCTTCGCCGACATTATGACGGGCGCACGACCGCTGGCCGACTCACGATTTATTCCCGTCATGTATCCACTCGTGTTTCGCGATTCCACGGCCTCGACCGTACTCAAACCCGACGACATCGCGGCGATCTCTGCGTTGTACCCCACGCCAGATGCGGCATTGCGGTTGGGCAGTGCGAGCGGTGTGATTGAAGATGCGAATCGACAAGGCGTGCGTGGTGCGAATGTCGTGGCGCGACGCACCGACGATCCGTTGTGCGAGGCGGTGTCCACCATCTCGGGACGATTTTGTACGCCGCTGCTCGATGAACATTTGCAGATGAATATGTTGGGCACGCAGTGTCGTGCGCCGGATCTCACGCGCGGTGCGTATCGTGTTGAAGGGCTGTTGCCCGGTACGTACACCATTGAAGTCAGCGAAATCGTCGCCGATGGGGGCGCGAGAAAAAATATGTTTCCGGCCGATGAAATTCGCGATCTGCCCGGACCCGCCGAATATTTTAATCGGAGTACGGCCAGCAACGACTTGACGGGCGCGGCTTCGGCGGTGGTCATTGAACGCGCGGCGCAACTCACGAACTTGAATATTATTCTGGCCGCGTCCTCCGCGTCGGCCGCGCGCACGATGAATTTGCGTCCGTTTCAGAGTGTGGAGCATGTCCCGGGCAGTGCGTGTCGGGAAGATCCCGTCGACTATCGCGAGCTGATGGCGTTGGTCAACCATGAGACAACCAGTGATGTGGCGAGCAGTCAGAATACGAGCGAGCACACGACGACTGGAAATCTTGCGCCGCTCGCTGCACCCACGGCGCTGTCGGCCAGCGGCAGCGGTTGTACGTTGCAGCCGCACAACCGGGCCACATCAACGAATGCGTTGTTTGTGAAATTATTTATTGTGTGTGTGGTCGCGATCCGTGTGTCGCGGCGCCGTCGTGTGCGCCGGTGTGCAGCGAGTCTCGGCGTGGTGCTGTGTGTCGTGAGTAGTGCGGCGCAGGCGACATCGTATTTGCCCGTGACGCCCACCGAACTGGTGCAATCCGCCGGAAAAATTTTCGAAGGCACATGCATCAAGGCGCGTACGATTCACGACGCGCACGGATTTTCCGTGGGCGAAATCACCTACCGAGTCCATCGCATCATCAAGGGGCCGATGAATCGGGTCGTGGTGTTTCGTATGGTGGGCGCACAAATTCGTGGTGGCAGCGGCGGCGACCACGACGCCCAAGCCGCGCCGTTTCTGGTCGGCAGCCGCGATGTCATAGCGCTCTATCCGGAAAGTCGTTGGGGCTACACCTCGCCAGTCGGCGGTGCGCAGGGACATTTTCACGTCGAGCGCAATGCGTCCGGTGCAATGTTTGTAAAAAATCCGTTTATGGTTTCTTCCGCCGTCGCTGAGCCGAAAAATATTTCTCCCCACACACTCCTCGATCGCCTCGCCACACTGCTCCGCCGCCAAGGCCCGTAGTCATTGATGCGCATTGATTGTCTGACGACCGACGACCAACGACCAACGACCAACGACCAACGACCAACGACTGAAATATGCAACTTCCGTATCATCATGATCGTTACGTGCTCTTCGAAGAGCTCGCCCATGGCGGGATGGCCGTGTTGTATCGCGCGAAATATGTCGGGGCAGAAGGTTTTGCGCGCGATGTGGCGATTAAGCGCATTCTGCCCGCGTGGTCTCAAGATCGCGATTTTATCACGATGTTGATCGACGAAGCGAAAGTCCTGACGTCGTTGCAGCATCAAAATATTGTGCAGGTATTTGAGTTGGGGATTGATCAGGGGATTTATTTCATCGCCATGGAATACGTGCCGGGACTGGATTTGCACAGTTTTGTGTCGGGGCTTGTGCGCGACAAAATTACGCTGCCGGAAAAATTTGCGTATTACATCGTGATGGAAATGTTGAAGGGGTTGGCCTTTGCACACAATCAGGTGGATTGCGCGGGCCAGCCGCTGTGTCTCGTGCATCGCGATATCTCGCCGCAAAATATTTTGCTCTCGTTTCAGGGCGAGGTGAAAATCGCCGATTTTGGTATTGCGAAGGGGAGTCATCGTAGCCTGGAAACGATGGGCATGCAGGTGAAGGGAAAATACGCGTACATGGCGCCGGAGCAAGCGCGCGGCGAAAAAGTGGATCGGCGCGCCGATATTTTTTCCACGGGCATTCTCTTGTATGAATTACTCACGGGCGAATTATTGTTCGACGGTCCCAACGATTTGCGCATACTCGAACGCGTGCGGACGGCGAAATTGCCGACGCGGTGGGAGCAAAAAATTCATCCGGCGGTGCGGGCGATTTTGCGCCGTGCGCTGGCGGAATCGCTCTGGGAGCGCTTCCCCACGGCGGCGAGTTTTCTCGCGGAACTCTCGGCGTTCACCACCGATCATCGCATTGTCACGCACGCGCTCGAATTTGGCACTTTTTTGCAGGATTTATTGCCGAGTGCGTTTGCCCATGCGCAACGCGCCGGGAACACGCCGCTGCCCGAATCGATGCAGCAACAATTGGCGACACCACTACGTGGCGCCACGCTGATTGCGCCACAAGAGATATTACCGCGCACACCCTCGCAGAAAAAAATCCGCTGGGGGCACTCGCTGGCGAGTGTGTTGCTGCTGATGTCGTCATTGGGTTTTGCCGCCACCGTGCGCGGCGATCGCAATCCGTCCGCCGCCCATTGGGTGACGCGCACCGTGCCGATCGCAACGCCAGTGGTGACGCAGGTTGCAGCCGAAGCAGTGAGCATCCCCCTCACCCCGCCCTCTCCCAAAGGGGAGCGGGAGTCTACCGCACTACTCGTCTCACACACCGCCGTTCCGAGCGACGCGCGACTCCCAACTCACGACTCACGACCCACGACTCACGACGCAAAAGGCACACTCATCGTGCAAGCGCGCCCGTGGGGGATGGTGTCGATTAATGGCGTGATGCACGGTCGTGAATCACCGGTGCACGTGCAAGTCAACGCCGGCGCGTACGCGGTGTCGGTGAGTCAATCCGGACGGGCGATTTCCGCGCGGGCCATGGTGCGCCCGTCGGCGTCTACTATCTGCAACGCCAGCTTCGCCGATCCGCCGAGAATCTGGTGTCGGTGAGTTGTGGCTATTTTAGTGTGTGTACTAAAATAGACTTGTCTGTTTTATAATACATGTTAAAATGGCCATCATGGATAGTCGATATCTTCACGATCATCTGGCGCGAGATCTGCGCCGCAAGATGGTGTTTATGGGCGGTCCCCGCCAGTCTGGCAAAACCACGTTGGCGCGCCACATTATGAAAGATTGGACCTATCCGGCCGGGCACGGGGGACAATATTTCAATTGGGATCTCGACGAAGACCGGGCGCGGATCATCAAAAAAATCTGGGGTGAGCAGGACGATGTGGTGATTTTCGATGAGCTCCACAAATTTCGTCGGTGGAAAAATTGGATCAAGGGCATTTACGATACCGAAGGTCCGAAGCGCCATTTTCTCGTGACGGGAAGTGCCCGCCTCGATGTCTATCGGCGCGGCGGCGATTCGCTCATGGGGCGTTACCACTATTGGCGACTGCATCCGTTTACTTTGTCGGAGTTGCCCAAACGCATGACCGCGCGAGATGCCTTTCAGCGCCTGCTGTCCGTCGGCGGATTCCCCGAACCGTTCCTCGACGGTGGGGAGCGCGCCGCACGACGCTGGCGGCGGGAGCGCATGGATCGTGTGTTGCGTGACGATGTGCGCGATCTGGAATCACTGCGCGATATTTCCACGTTGAATCTTTTGGTCGATGCCTTGCGCACGCGGGTGGGCGGATTGGTCGTCATCAACAATATCGCCACCGATTTGCAGGTCGCGCCGCAAACCATTGCGCGGTGGCTGGAAATTTTGGAGCGCATGTATCTGGTGTTTATCGTCCGACCGCTCACGAAATCTATTCCGCGTGCGATTCAAAAACCGCCGAAGGGGTATTTTTTTGACAACGCTGACGTGCAGGGTGACGAAGGGGTGCGGTTTGAAAATTTCGTCGCGACGACGCTGCTCAAGCGGTTGCATTTTCTGGAAGACCGGGACGGATACCGCTACACGCTCCACTACATTCGCGACAAAGAAGGTCGCGAGGTGGATTTTGCCATCGTGAAAGATGGTTGCGTGGAAGAGCTCATCGAGGCGAAATGGAACGACACGGGTATTGCACAGCCACTCGTGTATTACGCCGAGCGGTTGCGTCCGACCCGTGCGACACAAATCGTTGCGACGCTCAAACGAGGCTATTCCAAGGCGAAGCTCCGTGTCGAAACCCCGTTTGAGAGTCTCGCCAAGCCGCTGTAAATCGCTGCCAAAAAATAATCGCCAAAAGAAGCAACTTTTCCAAATTCCTGCCGATAACTCTATTGAGCGGGTTGGGACGTGTTTGCGATCGTTGGGGGATGTTCATGGCGAAACCATGTTGTGAAAGCGGACACGGGGCGGACGTGCGGATCTTTGCCAATGGCAAGATTCCGGTGAGTTCGCTGGCGCGGCAGCAGGCGGGACGTGCGGCGCGGCTGGCGGGGGTGGTGCACGCGTTGGGAATGCCCGACATTCACGCCGCGAATTCCGGCATGCCCAACGGGTTTGTTTTGGCGACGCAGGACACGATTTTTCCCAAGGCAATCGGCGGTGATATTAATTGCGGGATGAGTCTCTTTGCGACGGGGTTGCACAGTAACGACATTGGTGGAGTTGATGATATTCGATCGACGATGCAGCGCGTGGCGGCGGCGGTAAATCTGGGTGGAAAAACCAACACGATCACACTGACGCCCGCAGACCTGGATTTGGTGCTGGCCCGCGGGGTCGCGGCGCTGCCAGATCTGTCGACGGCCACGCGGTCGGCACATGCGGTGTGGGATTCCATCACGCCGGATTTTATTGCCGCGCAACAACAGCGCATGGAACACGGCGGTTCACTGCTGGGCGATGTTGGTGCAGTGCCCTCGAGCGCGCGGCGCAACGGCCAACGACAATTGGGCACGGTGGGCGACGGGAATCATTTTGTGGAGATGCAACGTGTGCATCGTGTGCTGGATGAATCCGCCGCTGCGGTGTTGGGATTGGCGCGCAGCGAAATCACCATCATGATTCACACCGGTTCGCGCGGATTGGGTCATGCCGTCGGCGATCATTTTTTTCAAATGGCGCGCGGTTTGGGGATGCGCAACGGCTTGGCCACATCGATTAAAGATGTGTATCCGCTGGCGATGAATACCGCACCGGGCGATGCGTATCTGGGAGCGATGCGCGCCGCCGCGAATTTTGCGTATGTGAATCGTTTGCTCATCGGCGCCTTGGTGATGAATATTTTGCGTGACGAATTTTCCGATCTCGCCACGGCGTTGGTCTATGATGTCTCGCACAATATGGTGCATCAGGAAACCCATGACGGGCAGGAGTTGGTGGTGCATCGCAAGGGGGCGACCCGCGCGTTTGGTGCGGATCGCATGCAGGGCACGGTGTTCGCGGCGGGCGGGCAACCTGTGCTCATTCCGGGTTCGATGGGGACGGCCAGTTACGTCGCGCTCGGAAAATCCGGTAACGATCGTTCGCTCGCAAGCGTGAATCATGGTGCGGGCCGGCGTTTGTCGCGCAGCGAGGCGATGGGTGTGCGCACAACCGTCGACGAAACCTGGGATGACGGTGCAGCGGAACATCGTGCGCGCAGCATCTCCGATCGGGAGTTTGAAAAATCGATGCGCGGGATTGCGTTGGTTACGGCGGATCAAATTACGGCAGAACGGGTCGCCGAGAAAAAGCGTTGGCAGCGAGAGGCGCGCGGGGCATTGCCACCCGCGCGGAAAAAAGGCATCAGTCGCATCAAGGGCGAGGCTCCCCAGGCCTACAAAGATATTCACGAGGTCATGGATGTGGTTTTCGACGAAGGGTTGGCCACTGGTGTGGTGGAATTGCGACCGATTGGTGTGATCAAGGAGTAATGCGTGGTGGATTTTCGCAAAACAATCGGCGGACCGGGTGGCGTGCAGATGTCGATGCGACCGGTCGCCGGCGTGTCGCGTCCCGCAATCGCATTTCGTGCCGCCGATGTATCGCTCTTTGCGGTGTGTCGTCGCACCGCCGAACACGCATCGCGCCCGGCGTTTGCAGCCACATTGCAGCGCGTGACCACAACCTACGATCTGGTGCAACTACCGCACGACGAACACGCTGCGCGCGTCAGCATTGAAGCGGCCGTGGAATCGTTGGTGACATACACCGCCACTGAAATGTATGCGACGGCCTCGCCCGATCTGCTCGTGTTGGCGATGGCAATTTTTGGCGTCGGGCAAATCCTTCGCATGACCAACACACGCGACACCGCGGTCGTGACGCCGTTGTTTCAAGCGATGGGCAACTTCACGGCCTTCCTCGACGGGTTCCTGCCGGTACAAGATGGCGGGACGTTGTTTGAACAGGATCGCCTGTTCGAGGGCATCGTCTTTCTGCTCAAGGCCAATGTGGATCGCACCGAGATAACGCGAGCGCAATCCGACGGTATTACGCACGTCATGCAGCGACTCGGTTTGCTGAGCGCGAGTCAGCGTTGGTCGGTGCGCGTGGAAGTGCCGAATGTGTGGGCTGCGATCGATTGCATGTATCCGCAGATTGATGAGGACGTGGTGCGGGAGACAACTTTTCGTGCGCCCGCGAGTTATTTCGATGCGGTGCGTGAATGGGATACGAGTCCCGACGCCGCATTGAATTATGCCATCGTTTATTATTTGGAGCATTCGGCCGCCGACGCGTGTCGGACTGGTGCGGATGTCCGCGATCCGCGATTGGCGGCGCTGCGGACCACGTTATCTGCCGACGATGCGGATACAAATGTCGCGACGACACTCGTTCACGTCCTGGCGGATAGTCTCATGGATCCCGATGTGAGTTTTTCCCGCCCCGATGTTGCCGCATTTTTGCGACAGGCGCGCCGGATCGAACAATAATTAGTGGGCGGTTGGTTGGTGCGTGATGTTGCCCACGGTGTTGCGCACCATTTCTCTGGCCCGATTTTCAAATTCCGTCTGAATCCACGGCGGCAGTGCTTCAAACGGTTGTCCCTTCATACTGGGATCCAATTGCGGGACTTCGTTTTTTACAAACTCGGTTTTCGCGGCGTCGATTTGCGCGCGCAGGGTTTCTTTGAGTCGCGCGATTTTTTCGGGGGACAGGTTGCGTAATGCCTCGCGGTTTTTTTTGTGGCTGGGTTCGCGTTCGATCAGGCGCTCTTCGTGCGCGCCGTCGGCCTCGGCGGCCGTGCTGGCGTGATGGGCGATTTGATGTGCTTCATGGACCAGCATGAAATGCTCGACGACGGAACGTTGCACGCTCGCAATATCTTGTGCGCCAACATTCCCATTCCGACGAAAACCACTCTGATCTTTCAGCGGCGCCATTTCATCGTGTACGCGGCGCGCCACGACCTTCGCGTCGGCGGTCACACCGCGCGCGAGTAGGATGGCGACGACGTTCGCAGTCACTTGCGCGGCTTGCGTATTGGGATCCTTGATACGCGCGGCCTGATCGGCGCCGTGATCATCGGATACTTTTTCTGAATTGTCGTTTGCTGCGGGTGGCGCGGCCGGAGGCGCAGGTGTTGGTTGTGGCGTCGGGGCAGGTGCTGGCGTTGGTTGCGGTGCGGCGGGTTTGGCCGGAGCGGGCGCGCTGCCTTTGTCTTTGGACACCGGGACGACCGGTTTGGCTGGAGTTGCCGGAGCCGTCGTCGGCGTGGCCGCTGGCTTCGCCGGTGTGCCAGATTCCGGCGGCATATCGCCGATCCAGTTGGTGAGCGTTTTCAATTGTTGTGGCGTCAGCGCGGCCTTTTCGCGCGCTTTCATCTCTGCAGTCCAGGGTGTCTCGTAGGGTTTGCCGAATTGTGGTGTGCGTGCTGGCGTGGTGGCGGGGCGCTCCAACCGTTGTTGCACCTCGGCGTTGTGACAGCCGCGCAAACAGGGTGCGCCTTCGTGTGGCAACAAGACCTTGCCGCCGTCGACCAACGTTTCTTGGAAATGTCCGTATTGGATCCCGCTGCGAATGGCGTAGTAAAGGGCGAGGCCTGCGCCGACAGCGACTGCGGCCATCGCTCCCGCCGCGGGCGCAACTTCGGGGGCGACCTCCGGTGCAATTTCCGGTGCAACGGGTGGCGTCGTTGGCGATCCGCCGGGAATCACGCGTGGAATCCAGCGCGGCGGTGTCGGCACGGGCGTTGGTGCGAAGCTCGGCTTGAGTGCCACCGCGCCTGCGGTTCCGGTGTTGTTCGATGGTTGTTGTTGCTGCAGGAGTTGCTGATATTTTTGGTAGGCGTCGTACACTTCCTGTTGCGTCATTAATGGGGCGCAGGCGATGCCACCTTCTTCGCGACATTTACGCACCGCATCGGCCTCGTGCGCATATCCGGCCGCGCGCAATTGCGACTCGACGACCTCGCTACTCTTGCCCCAAGTTTGTCCGCCAACTGGTGGAATGCCCATAACATAGTCAGTTATCGGCTGGGCGCAGGGCTTAAGTTGTGTGGGGGACTATATCCAGATTATTCCGCCGCGTCTTCGGGCGTGGGCGTGCTGTCTTCGAAATAATCTTTGGGCCACGGACCCCATGCGGGGAGGGTGGCGTCTTTGCCTTTGGTGAGCGAGGTTTTGTTCGCGCCGTCGTAGCGCATGATGTAAATCTCGCCTTTGCCTTTGATCGTGGAGTGATACGTGATGTAGCGGCTGTCGGGCGACCAGCGCGGATGTTCGTTGCTGCCGAATTGCGTGAGCTGATGCGCGTTGGAACCGTCGGGATTGATCGTGATGACCTGATACACGCCGCCCTGAAAACGACAAAAGACGACTTTCGTGCCGTCGGGTGACCAATCGGGCGAATCATTTTCTGAACCGCTGAAGGTCACGCGAATGGCGGCTCCCGCGCCGGAGACGCTTTTGCGATACAAATTCAATTTGCCGCCGCGCTCCGAGGCGAAAATAATTTCGTGACCGTCGGGCGAGAAGGCCGGCGCCAAATCCGCGCCGAACGCGGGCGCGAAGGCGTGTTGGTCCATGCCGATATTGTTCATCAAATAAATATCCATGTCGCTGCCTTGCCCCGAGCTGAACGCAATGTATGACCCGTCGGGCGAGTACGCGGGCGTGGTGTTGGTACTTTGATTGGAAGTCAGTTGTGTGCGCTGGCCGGTTTCCAGATCGATACTATAAATGTCGGGGAATCCGCCCACGTAGGATGTGAACACCACATGTCGCCCATCGGGGCCCCACGCCGGTCCCAGATTGTACGAGTTGTCTTTCGTGATGCGCGATTGATTCGCGCCGTCCATGTCCATGACGGCAATTTGTTTCCAGCGTTTCTTTTTGTTGGTCTTGCTCATGTAGGTGTACGCAATGCGCGTCGTGAACGGACCTTTTTTCCCGGTGCTGGCCCGCATGATTTCGTCGGAAAAGCGATGCGCAATCTGGCGCCAGTCGTTGCGGTCAAACGTGTACTGTTTGCCCATTTGCATCTGTTTGGTGGCACTATCGAAGAGTCGCAATTGCACGGTGGTGCGACCGCCGTCCGTGGTGGCGAGACCCTTCACGATCCCGCGGGCACCAATCATGGTCCATTTGTCGAACGGAATGTCGTCGGTTGACATGGTCGCGGAGTGATCTTTATACCCCGACGGCGCGATGACATAAAAATATCCGGAGAGTTTGAGATCGTTGCGAATGACGTCGGGAATTTTTTTCAGAATATCGCTGCTGCCCGCAAACCCAGCACCTTCCTGGATATTCGCGACCCCGATTGGAAAGCGATTATCTTCCGATTGATCGAGCACGATTTCAATCGCCGCATGCGCCGTGAGTGGGGCGAGCAACGCGACCGTGAGTACCGCGCGACGCAGAGAAGAATAATTCATGCGCAACATCCTTTCAGCAAATGACGAGACCCGCTTCATAAACGACCCGCGGAGTTGGTGAAACAAAAAAGTGTTACTGACGTCCCTACGTCCTTACGTCCTTATGTCCCTACGTCCGTACGTCCTTACGTTCCTATGTCTCAACATCATAAAGGATATTTTTTTTGCCGTAGGGACATAAGGACGTAAGGACGTAGGGACGAATCAAAACGTGACCGTAATGCCCTGCGCCACAACTTTTTCGCGGATTTCTACGGGGGGGACGGGGACCGGCGAGGAGCGGGTGGCGGCGCGCATGGCGGCTTCGTCGAGGACGGGGATGCCGGATTTTTGGACCCACGAGCGGCCCGTGACTTGGCCGCTGCCGGTGATCGAGAGGTGAATGCGCGGGCGTTTGCCGGGTGCCGACGGTGGGCGTACGAAGCGACTGGTCACGTGTTGTTTGACGACGGCGGTGTAGCGACTCATGATCGCGCCGGTCGGAATGGTGGTGAGTGGTTGCGTGCCGGTGCCGTATTTCCAGCCGGGTGATTCCGCGCCTTGCGGGGCGTTGCCGCGCCGTTGATTGAGTTGGTTTTGCTGCTTGTTCAACAGTCCCGCGAGTGTGTTCGCTGCACTCTTCGGTTGCGGCGGCGTGGCGGCCGGTTTGGGTTTCGGCTTTTCCTGCGCAACTTTTTCCGCCGGTTTGGGTTTTTCTTTGGGCGGTAGCGGTTTGATCGGTTCCGTCAGCGGGTCTTTTGCGGGCGGTTCGGGATTTTCGACCGGTTTGGTGGCGAGCCGTTCCATCAAGTCCGAGAGTTTTTCCGCGGGCGGATTTTGGGGTGGCGGTGTTTCGTCGGGTGGAGCGGCCTGCGTGCCCAGTCCTACCGTTTCGGATGGACCTTTCGGTAACTCCACCATGACGAGATCGACGGGTTCGGGGGGCGGCGGAATTTCGGCGCTGCCCCAAAACAGCAACGCCACAAACGCCGTCAGATGCAGACCCGACGAGACCCACAACATTTTATCTAGGCGCGGCGAATTCAAATGGAGCGTCCCCCTCACCCAACGCGATCTATTTGGCCTCGGGTTGCGTCATCATGCCGATGCGTTGCACGCCCGCGAGTTTGGCGATCGCCATGACTTTTGCGACATCGCCGTATAGAATTTCGCGGTCGGCGCGGAGGAAAATGTCCTTTTGCTCGCGTTCTTCAAAAGTGACTTTTAAATGATGTTCCAGATTCTCGGTCGAAATTGGCGTTTTGTCGTCGCCCACGAAGATTTGATAATTCGCACCGCCGGTCTGGTGCATGGTCAGGATCACATCGTCTTTGGTGCGCTGCACTTCCTGCGCCTTCGCCTGCGGCAGATTCACATCGATGCCTTGCGTGAGCAGCGGTGTGGTGACCATAAAAATAATCAGCAACACGAGCAACACATCGCACAACGGTGTGACATTAATCTCCGCCAGACTCCGATCGCGCCCCGCATTTTTTTGTGTGAACATTGACATTTTTTGTCCTTGTGTCCTTACGTCCCTACGTCCCTACGTCCCCATGTCTTTAAGCCAAGAATGAATCCATCACCATCCACTAGAAAGACATAAGGACATAAGGACGTAAGAACATAGGGACAAAAAATCATGCGACGTTGCGTTTGAAAAATTCGGTGTCGATGCGATGCACCAGATCTTCGGCGTATTGTTCGATCGTGCGGGAGAGCGTGTGAATCTTGTTGGTGAAGTAGTTGTAAAAAATCACCGCGGGAATGGCAGCAGCCAGACCGATCGCGGTGGCGAAGAGCGCCTCGGAAATGCGCGGACCGACGACCTGAATGCTGGAAGAACCGGCGGCGCTTAATTCGAAGAAGGCGTTCAAAATGCCCCAACAGGTGCCGAACAGACCAATAAACGGCGTGGCGCTGGCGGTGGTGGCGAGAAACGGCACGTAACATTCGAAGCGTTCGACTTCGCTTTCTGCGGCACGTTCGATTTCACGGCGTACCATGAGTTGCGCGTCGTTGCCGCTGCCAGATTTCAGCGCGCCCGCACCTTCCTTGAAAATATTCAGCGCCGGTCCCTTGATGAAATTGCCGCGCTGCATGAACGCCTCGAGCGTTTTCGCCTGCCAGAATTGTTTGATGAAGCGCTGCGACTTGTCGCCGTCGGACTTGAGTTGCAGAAATTTTAAAATGATGATGGCCCAACTCACGACCGAGAAAAACACCAGCACGAGCAGCGTGAATTTAATAATCGGATCGGCGTCGCCCACAATGGCCGCGAGTCGATTCGTGTGTGCAGCCCCAGCCGTCGCGACGGCAGCCGCCGCCTTGGCAGTTTCGAGTAACATGACGCGTCCTTTCGCAAAACGTGGTGATGAAGAGCCGCAGATTCTATGCAGCCATGACGCGATGTCAAGGATTGCGAGGTGCAAAATTATTTTAGCAACTTTTTTTGCGCGCTGCCGATAATACGATTAGGTACGTCGGGAGCGCATTGTAAGGAGCCGCGATGAGTCGAACCACACGCTGTGCAAAATGGTCGGGATATCGACAGGTCCGTGGGGTGACGGTCGCGGGACGAATGCCGGTGCGGCGCGAGTGTGCCGTTGCACGAGGTGCGTCGCGTGGATCACACCCGAGCGTTCTCCTCCAACAGATGCTCGCGGGAAGATCAAACGCCAGACCCGTGCGTGCGCGCGATCTGAAACGCGCAGCGGTATGCTGTCTCACCCTGTTCACCCTGTCCGGATGCAAAGTGGTGGACTCGGTGACGCAGAGCATCGGTACTTTTTTTGGATCGGAACATGCGCACGGCCAATCGCAACGGGACTATCGACTGTATCGCGCGTGGAACGAATTGAAAACCGACTTTTTCGCAGCGGAAAGTGCCTTGGCGAGTGGACACTTTGCCGAAGCCGCCGAAATGTTTTTTTCGTTGCGTCGCACCATTGTCGATTATGGACCGGCGTGCGAGAGAGAGAGTGGATCGGGATACAGTGCCGAATGGATCGTGTTCGTTGGGTTGCGTCAAATCGATGCGATCCTGAGTGCGGATCCTTCTGCGCACACGGCGGTGTTGCGTGTGGTGTTGGGGGCGTTGGGGGATCTCGAGAGCGGTTGCGACAAATCTGGGAGCGTGGATCGCGCGCCACGGGCGCAGAATGCCCGACAACTACTCACATTCATGGCGGCGTATTGGCGGGCGCGTTCTGGGGAGTCCGTCGATTTGGGTGCCGCCTACCTGGCATACGGCGAGGGAACATATTTCGATTCATCCCGTGCGAATGGTCCCAACGAACCGCAACTGGAAGACGCGAGATACGATCCGGTCGCCGCCCTGATTGCGTACTATGAGTTTATTGATAAACGCGTCATTACGGAGGCGAATGCTCCGCTGTGGCATATGCTGCAACGCGAGCGCGACGCGCTGCGCTCGCAGGGCAAACGGGCGATTTTAGACGGTGTGCGCACGCGGATCGCGGCGGGCCAAACCGAGGACGCCGAACGATGGTTTCGTGAGCGCAGGTTTTTTTTCAACGAAGACACCGAAGAATTTATGAACTGGTATTTTTTGATGTGCAAAAAAAACTACTCCGCGGCGAGAGATTCTCTGCGGCCATTCGCTGCCGGGAGTGATGTCGTCGTACTATATGATTTGTTCCGTGTGTATACCGACCAATATCTGGATGAAAATCTGAGAGCCTACGCCCCCGAAGAAATCGGCAAAAAACAAACGACGCTGACACCGACCACCGTTGCGTGGTTGCGTGACTTGGGTGCGTCGTTGGGAGCGCCTGATCTTATCGAATCGTTGCTGCGTGGCAACACGTCAATGGTGCAGCACGCAGAAAAATTGGCGCTGGCCGCACAACGTGCGCAAGCACGGGCCGCGACCGAGGCGGTGGAACAGGCAGTGAATGCTGGCGACGACGCCGCCGCGCTGCGGGCCGACGCCGTGGCGACGGCGCAATACGAAATGGCGCGAGAGTTAGACGAATCGTTGTCCAGCGCGAGGCGTGGATTGTTGTGGTTCGCCCAGGCGAATGCGCGCAGTCATTTTGCAGACCGCACGGATTTGTTGCGCGATGCGTGGGTGGAATTTTCACGCGCGGCAGATACGGCCACCGACGGCGCACCGGGCAGCGCGGAACAGCACGCCGCCGTGTGGCGCGTGTGGGCGGCTAGTGCACGCCTGACGTTGCCGGGCGGGGATGTGAGTGCGGTGGCGGCGGCGTGGGAGGCGTTTGTCTCTGCAGGTGAGGGCGATGCGGCAGAGTCGTTGCAACACTGGGACGCGCTGTTGCACGATATTTTGCCGCCCCATGTGGCGGCGCGTTACGCGCCGATGTTGACGCGCGAACGCGCGTTGCTCGCAACGTGGGCGGCGACCAACGCTGCGGAAAATCCCGAGGTGACACCATGAGTCGCATTCGATCAACCACTCCGCGGCCGAATTCGCGCGTCGTGACTCGGAGTATGGTGCGAGGTGGACGGCGCGCACAAATGGAAACTCCCCCTCACCCAACCCTCTCCCCGAAGGGAGAGGGCGTTCCGCGTGTCACCACACTCTACAGCGCCGCACCGGTCGTGCTCTCTTCTTTTTGGGGCGCGTTGGTTGAACCGTTTCCGTCGCGTTGCGAAGCGGTTCCCGCACTGGCGGCGCACGACGATGCAGACTGCGCCATGTTGCGCGACATGGAGCGTGCAAAACATATTGCGAGTCCGATCGCGTGGGCGCTGGGCGCGTGGTTGGTGTTGCGCTATGTGCCGTGGGCGAAAATTCCGGTGCGTGGATTGGAGGCGTTGATCGGGCGGGGCGCGCGTGCGCTTGGTGTGCAAATAACGCGACTGATGCCGCGTGCGACGCGCGAATTACTGCGCCATCCGGAAACCGTTGCGGTCGAAGCCTTGCACACCGGCGATTGGCGGCGCGCCTCTCGTGCACATGCCCGACTCGCCGCGCAATCCTTCGCGGCGGCTGTGGCGATGCAAAGCCCAGCGTACGGTGAAAGCTCAACCCACTTCGATGCACGGAAGAATGCGGAATATGTGCGAGCGTACGAATCCGTCTGCAAGGCGGGTTTTTTGCTCATGATGCATGATGCGTGGAAAAATGCGATTGTGCTGTTCGACAAATGGGCGCGCAAATTTTTGCGGGCGGGTCAGGCACGGGAACACGCGGCGCTGCGAGTATTCGAACATCTCGCGCGTTTGCATGCGCGGGGATATGCCGCCGATGTGCAACTGCAGTGGCGATTGTATAGCGAGCAACCGAATACGCAGACCGTCGGCGAATTCTGCAGTGGCGTGTGGAGTGCGGCGCAGGCGTTGGGCGATTCCGGTGCGTGGGCGGTGAATATTCGAGAAATCCTCGCCAATCCCCCACCGGCCAAAGTGGTGGGGAAAGTGCAACCCGCGAAGGATCCTATCAGTGCGCGATTTGTCGGTATCGGTGAAGAATTATTGAGTGAACCAGAAATACCAGTGCGTGCGTCTGCAACGCCAACCTGGGTGCCGCCGGATGTCGATTTGAATGCACCGCCAAATCCCGATTCTCCCGAAACGAAAACTCGCCCGCAGCGTCCGTTGCTCTCCGGTGAAGAACGTGTCGCAACTCCCGCTGCAACGCAGGCACCCGAGGCGTCCGCAAAATCCGCGACAGCCCCCGTCGAAGCCTCCGATCGCTTCCGGATGCTTGAGTTGGATTGACCTTTCCATAATTTGCCGATACGACCCGCACATGACGATTGGAATTTTTGATTCCGGACTGGGCGGGCTGACCGTGTTTCGCGCGGTGCGCGCGCTCATGCCGTGCGAATCGCTTCTGTATTTGGGCGACAACGCGCGCGTGCCGTACGGAAATAAATCGGCGGAAACGGTGACGCGTTATTCGATCGAGAACGCCGATTTTTTGGTCGAGCGCGGCGTGAAGGCGTTGGTTGTGGGGTGCAACACGTCCACCGCGTTTGCGCTGCCCACGTTGGTGGCGCGCTACAATATGCCGGTGCTGGGTGTGATTGCGCCGGGCGCGGCCCGCGCGGCTGCTGTGAGTACGTGCCGGCGGATTGGTGTGATTGGTACGGCGGGGACGATCGCGAGTCGCGCGTATGCCCACGCGATTACCGCGCTGGCGCCGGATGCGAAAATTTTCGAGCGCGCGTGTCCGTTGTTCGTGCCGCTGGTCGAAGAGGGTTGGATCGATTCGCCGATCACGCAAGAGATCATTGCGCATTACATCGAACCACTCTGTCGCGAACAGATCGACACGCTGATTTTGGGATGCACGCATTATCCATTACTCGCCCTGGGAATTCGCGCGGTGGTCGGCGAAAAAATTCACCTCGTCGACTCCGGTGCCGCGACGGCGGTGAGTTTGCAGGCCACACTGCGCGAAAAAAATATGTGCGCATCGGCAGACGCCACGCCCACGCATCAACTCTTCATGACCGACGCGACCCCGAACATTGATCGCTTTGTTGCGAATGTGCTGGGTGACATGAACCGAGGAACGACCGTTCACTTCGTTCGCTGGGACGATCGCTCCCTATGGTCTCTGGGACGAGGGACGAAAAAACCTTCACTGTAGTTTCGTCCTTCGTCCTTCGTCCCTCTTGACCCTTGACCCTGAACCCTCTAAAAGACCGCGCATGAAAAAATTCCTCACGTTTGTTTTCTGCACATGCGTATTCATCGGCAGCGGCAATCCTGCGCACGCAGTCAGCAACAAAGGATTTGAATCGCTCGAAACCTTTGCGCACGTCTTTCATGACATTCTGACCTATTACGTCGATCCGCCGGACGAACAGGAATTGCTGCAAGGCGCGATTCGCGGTTTGTTCGACACGCTCGATCCGCATTCGGCGTATCTGGCGCCGGCGGTGTCGAAACGGATTCATCGCGAAAGTGCCGGGCGTATTGGCGGCATTGGTTTGGAAGTCGTGTTGCGCAACGGGTGGGTCACGGTGGTGGCGCCGCTCGACGGTTCGCCGGCGGCGAAGGCGGGCATTCGCACGGGCGATCAGATCGTGAAGATCGATGGCGCGTCGACGAAACAGGTGAATGTTGGCGAGGCGGTCGCGAATATGCGCGGGGCACCGGGCAGCAAAATCACGCTGACCGTGGTGCGGCCGGGCAACGCGATTCCATTTACGGTGGTGTTGCATCGCGCAACCGTGAAAATTCCGAGCGTGCGCGCCACGCTGTTGGCGCCGGGATTTCCGTCGGTGCGCATTACGGCGTTTCAGGAAGAGACCTCGCGCGATCTCGTGAGTGCGCTCGACGACGCCAAAAAGAAAGGACCGATCAAGGGGCTGATTCTGGATCTGCGCAACAATCCGGGCGGCCTGCTCAATCAGGCGGTCGCGATTTGCGATCTGTTTTTGGAAAAGGGCGTGATTGTTTCCACCGTGAGTCGTGGCAAAGAGATCGATCGCAGCGAGGCCAAATCGGAAGGGACGGAGCCGCATTATCCGATCGCGATTTTAATTAACGGCGGTTCGGCGTCGGCGTCGGAAGTCGTCACGGGTGCGTTGCAAGATTACCGGCGCGCGGTGGTGTTGGGTTCGCAATCGTTTGGCAAAGGTTCGGTGCAATCGATCATGAGTCTGGACGACGGCTCCGCGCTGAAACTCACCATCGCGCGCTACTACACACCGAAAAAACGCGCGATTCACGGCGTGGGCATCGCGCCCGATATTCTGGTTCCCGAAGATGCGCCCGCTGCACCGCTTGCAGCCACGACCGATGGTGACTATCAGCGCAGCGTTGCCTTGAAGCTGCTGCAAAATGGCACCATCGCACGGATGAGTAAACCAGGAGATAGGAGATAGGAAGGGGCGGAGCGAGGTCCGAGGGACGACCGCTCCCTTTGGTCGCTGGGACGAGGGACGCAACAACATGCGGTCACTGCAGTTTCGTCCCTCGTCCCAGTGAGCGCTAGCGAACGGTCGTCCCTCGGCCCTCGCCCCCCCACCCCCTAATTCCTATCAATTAGAGAAACCAATTGGCAGCGGCTGTGGCGATTTTGACTCACCCACGGATCATTGGTATTCCTAATATCGCACGGTTACGTGATGAATAAGACTGGCATCTTCCTTGCTCATCATACGAGCCATGCGATTCCGGGGGAATCCAACTCGCGCCTCTCTTCGCCGCCACCTTCGCTGGTTGCTGGCCGCGACCGCGCTCTGTGTGTGCACGCCGACCGCGTACGCGGTGTCGGCGCCCGCGTGGATGCAACGCGCCATGCAACACGCCGCGCGCGCCACGCCACCCTCCAGCGCATGGGCGAAATGTGTGCAACGGATGTCGCCCAGTGCGACCATTTCGGCAGGGTCGCGTTGGATTTCGCGCGCGCCATCCGCATCGAGAGCGGAGTCATTCACATTACATGCATCGGCGACGGTTGAAGAGGTCTCAGTGCCGATGTTGGCGCACGCCGAGGTCGATGCGAGCGAGACGAGCGCGGCCGTGCGACCAGTTGCGCCGCCAGTCGTATCGAATGGTGCGTCACAGAATGCCGTCGAACACGCACTGCATCGCCTAGAAAAACCATTGCGCACCGCCTGGGAACACGCACCGAGCCCATTCTCGCCCCCACATGCCGCGTCAATCGGGGCGTCGGTGCCCGCCTCGGTGGTGAAGCCAGTTGGTGTGAATACGTTACCGCGCGTCGACACGATGTCAGCTACTGCGCCGGTCGAAAATACGGAACGTGAGTCTCTGAGCGTTGCATCGTCTGATCCTTTAGGGCTGGAGCGCGTGGCGAGTAGCGGTGCGACATCGCCCGATACGGCGTCGGCAGGGAGTGCGCGTCCGCAAGTCATGAGCGCGACGGTGGCCAACAATGCCGCGTCGCCAGCAAACGCATCATCCTCGCGCGAGTCGGTGAATACTGCATCAGCGGACAGTGTGAATGATTCTAGTCGCGGACCTGGCGCGGTCACTGTGTTAGCGCAGGCGAATGGTGTGAGCAGTGATCGCGCCGTGGCCCAAACGAGTTCCGGGCCGATTGTGACACCAGTCACGCGTGCGGCTGCGACGATTCCCATCACCACGGCGGCGGAAACACGCAGTACGACCGCAGTCATACCGCCGACGGTCACGACGACACGCACCGTGGCAACTGCGACCGTCGTTGCGCCCGCCACGCGCGACACCGTTGCGGTCAGTGCGCCGATTGATCTGCGCAGTAGCAGTGTGCGCACGTCGACGACCATGACCGAGCCGGTTCCCGTGGTTGCGACACGCGAAGCGGTGCCCGCAACACCAGCGCCCATCATGCGCAGCTGTCAGTCGAATTTTCTGCAATGTGATCATGCGCAAAATTGGCGCATGAATTTGCAACCCGATGAATGGTGGTCGGTGCGCTTTGGATCGGGGCGGCGCGTCGCACTGTTGGTGGTGCCGCAAATCGATGGGCAGCTCGTCATGCTGGTGGATCCGATGCAAAATCGGGTGGCCGCGTGCCGCGTCGCCGAGGTGGCGCCTGCCAGCGGGGTGCCAATGCAGAATGGCGATGCAAAAATTCTGGAAGACTTCCCCGCGTCGCAGATGAACGAAGATGCCATAAAAGCGCTGCTAGAGGCCGATAGCAAGCCACTCACGTCGCCGCTGATTGTGCGTCCTGGCACCATGTGCGGACTGGAAATACGCGATCTGCTCGTGCAAGGTCGCCGTCGTACGATCGCACCACGGAGCACGGCCGACAGCGATGTCATCTATCGCGAATCCAGTTTTGGTATCGATCGCGCGGGTGATATTGTGCAATTCACGCCGCTGCGCACCACAGACGCGGCGAGTTCTGTGATTGGACGCTTGCCCATCGTTCCGCGATTTTTCCTGCCCTACAGCGTGATGGATGGCACTATGCACCAGCGCCTGATACTCGTGGCCGACGCGGGTCGCATGCACTGGTTCGATCCGCAGCGCCAAATGATCATCGATGGCGCGATGGCGGCGCCCTTTGAAAATTTCGCCGATACGGTGGGCCTGATGGCGTTGTCGACGACCGACAATGAAAACGCCGGACTCTTTTCATTGCACATCGATCGCGCCGATCGTTCGTTCATCATGAATTGGATTCCGGGTCGGGCCGTGCTGGCGACGACTGTGGTGATGACGCCAACGACCCCGGTGGATCCGAGCGCCATGACGCGCGAAACGACCTCCGTCGTTTCCTCGCCGCTGCGTTTGCCGGTCCCGACGACTACGACGTCAGTGATCACGCGGTGATTTTTTTCTTCCTCCTATTCCCTATCTCCTAACTCCTATCTCCTAATTCTTGACTTCACGCCGTCGCTGACTAGGTTGCGCGCGATGTTTCGCAACGGGTCGTTCGCCGCGATTTTTTTCTGCTGTCTCGCCTGCGCTGCAACCAGCGTGCACGCGGCAGCGGTGCATGCGACCTTGTCGGCGACCGATGAGCGCGTGGAAAAATGTCTCGCGCAATTACCAATGTCGGTGCGTGCCGCGCTGCGTGATCCGGCGAGCCGATCGCATCTGCAATTGTCGGCGCGCGAACAGCGCGTATTTGCCGCGTGTGCAGTGGAACGTCGCGCGGCGGCCGATGCGGTGGCGAGTGAGCAATTGCGGGATGCGCTCGTTGCGATGGCGCAACGCGCACCAGAATTCGCGGGACACGCGGTGCCGCAACCCGTGCGTGATGAAGCGGCCGCGATTGCCCAGCGACTCGTGATGGCGACGCAAACGCAAGCCACGCTCGCGCACATGGTCGGTTCACCACTCTTCAATAATTTTTTAATGCACGTGGGTGCGCGGCGCGGTGGGTACTGTTATCAATGGACGATCGCGGAACTCGAAGCGCTGCATACGCTGCCACACCATATGTTCGATTGGCAATGGGCCGTGGCGGCTCAGGGACACGTCACCGAAAATAATGCGGTCGTGATGACGCTGCACGGACAGCCACTGCACAGCGGAATTGTCTACGACGCCTGGCGCGGTGCGGGCCACCCGTGGTGGCGCGCGGTGGCGAAGGATCATTATCGATGGAGGACTAGAGAATAGGGATTAGAGACTAGAGACTAGAGACTAGGAAGAGACCACTAGTGAACTCTTCCTAGTCCCTAGTTTCTAGTCTCTATTCTCTAAAGGAGCCCCATGAAAGCACTCATCAAAGAAAAACCGGCGCCGGGCGCAACCTACACCGACGTGCCCATGCCGGACATGTCGTCGCATCGCGTGATGGTGCAAGTGAAGGCCGCGTCGTTTTGCGGGACCGATCTGCATATTTATAATTGGACTGATTGGGCCGCGAGTCGCATCAAAACGCCCATGGTGTTTGGTCACGAATTTGCGGGCGAGGTGGTCGAAGTCGGCAGTCAGGTGGAACGCATTCGCGTGGGCGATCACGTCGCGGCAGAATCCCACATTCCCTGTCTCGAATGTTTTCAATGTCGCACCGGCGACATGCATATTTGTCAGCACGTGCAAATTCTGGGCGTCGATTGCGCTGGCGGATTTGCCGAGTACGTGGCGATTCCGGAGATCTGTGCGGTGAAAACCGATCCGTCGTTGCCGTGGGAAATTGCCACGTTGCAAGAACCGTTCGGCAATTCCGTGTACACCGTGACGGAAGCCAACGTCATGGGAAAGTCCGTCGCGATTTTTGGCGATGGCCCAACCGGCGTGTTTGCCACCGCGGTCGCGCGGGCGTTTGGGGCCACGAAAATATTTTGTGTCGGCATGCAATCGTATCGGCTCGATCTGCTGCGCCAATATCATCCCGATCGCGTGATCGACGCGCGCAGCCACGACGCGGCGACAGAAATTCTCGCCGAGACAAAAGGGTTGGGCGTCGATGTCGTGCTCGAGATGAGCGGCGCCGCGACCGCGATTCATCAGGGTTTCCGGGTGGTGCGCAAGGGCGGTATGTTCGTCGCGTTCGGACTGCCCGCGCAAGCGGTGCCCGTGAATTTTGCCGACGAGCTCATTTTCAAGGGCATCACGCTGAAAGCGATTAATGGTCGCAAGATGTTTGAAACGTGGGTGCAGGTGCAAAATTTATTGCTCTCCGGTCGCGTCGATTTGCGCGCCTGCGTGACGCACACCTTTCCCATGGCGCAGATCGACGACGCAATGGCGCTCTTAGTCAAAGGCGAGGCGCGCGCGGGGAAAATTATTTTACTGCCGTGATTTTTCGTCCCTGTGTCCTTACGTTCTTACGTCCCTATGTACCTGTGTCCTTACGTTCTTACGTCCCTATGTCCTTATGTCTTTTATCGGAAAGGTGTCAGATTTATTCTGGCGTAGGGACATAGGGACGTAAGGACGTAAGGACGTAAGGACGTAAGGACAAAAAAAGAGGAGCTCACATGCTCAATCAACTTCAACAAATCATCGAAAGTGAACTCCAATCGATCCGTGACGCGGGATTGTGGAAAGAGGAGCGCGTGATTGCCTCGCCGCAAGGGGCCGAAATTCGTGTGCCGCAGGGGAGCGTGCTCAATTTCTGTGCGAATAATTATTTGGGATTGGCGAATCATCCGCGCCTTCTTGCCGCCGCGCACGATTCGTTGTCTACGCACGGATTCGGGATGGCGTCGGTGCGATTTATTTGTGGCACCGCCGATCTGCACAAAACGCTCGAACAAAAAATCGCCGCATTTTTGCACCACGACGACGCGATTTTATATTCCTCCTGTTTCGATGCGAACGGCGGATTGTTTGAAACCATACTCGGCGAATCCGATGCGATCGTGAGCGACGGGCTCAATCACGCCTCCATGATCGACGGCATTCGTTTGTGCAAAGCAAAACGGTATCGGTATCATCACGGCGAAATGACCGACCTGGAAGTGCAATTACGCAGTGCACGCGATAATGGCGCGCGCGCGGTGCTCGTGGCCACAGATGGCGTGTTTTCGATGGACGGTCATGTTGCAAAATTGCGCGAGATTTGCGCACTCGCCGAACGTTTCGACGCGGCCGTGATGGTCGACGATTCGCACGCCACCGGATTTTTTGGTCCGGGCGGTCGCGGCACGCCCGCGTTTTGCGGTGTGGAGTCCCGCGTGGATATCATCACATCAACCTTCGGCAAGGCGCTGGGTGGCGCTACGGGCGGATTTACCACGAGCGCGCGCGGCGTGATCGATCTGCTGCGCAATCGTTCGCGGCCATATCTTTTTTCCAACAGCGTCGCGCCCGCCGTGGCCGCGGCGTCGATTGCGGCGATTGAATTATTATCGCGAGCCGACACATTGCGCGAACATCTGATTGCGAACACACAACACTTTCGCGCGGCCATGACCGCGGCGGGATTTCAAATCAAGCCTGGCGAACATCCGATTGTGCCGGTGATGTTGGGCGACGCCAAACTCGCCGCCGACATGGCGCGTGATTTATTGATCGAAGGCATTTACGTGATCGGATTTTCGTACCCCGTCGTTCCCAAAGGCGAGGCCCGCATTCGCGTACAACTCTCCGCCGCGCACACCACCGTGCACATCGAGCGCGCCGTCGCCGCGTTTACAACAGTCGGCAAAAAACATCGGGTGATTTAGGTGGTTGTGCGGTCACGCGCGATCCAGAAAATTGGCGAGGACAAAAATTTTGCGGCGGCGAAACGGGAGCGGACTTTCGGCCAGCGCGATGGCTTTCAGATTTTCCACGCCGGACACAAACCAGGGGATCGGACAGGCGGGAACGGACTCGACCCAATCGGGCGCGACGAGTTGCGCTTCCCGGCACAATGTTTCTGCCGTCGCGGCCAGCAAGGGTGACCATTGTGTGTCGAAGGACGCAGATGGCTGTTGCAGCAAATCCACGCTGGGCGCGCGTCGGAAGGCATCGACGAAATCCATGAAACAGACATACCAATGCGCCGGATCGCGAGTCATCTCGGTTTGTAGGTCATCAAGCGTTGGCATCGAACAACTCCTGAATAAAAAATTGCGCCGCGGGTTTGATCTGCTTGCGCGGATAGTAGTGCTCCACGATGGCAAACACGGCCTGCGGTGTAGCCAGCTGTAATTCACGAATCAGTCGGATGACATCGTCACGATCTGCCGTGTCGACGCGCGCCGCCATGACTTTCATCGCGAGCAAATAATCCGGTGCGGGCGTGTAGATCTTGAGATGCGAAAAATCGAACAAAATATGTTTGGGATGCGCGACGACAAATCCTTTCACGGCGTCGTTCAACCAATCGACTGGCAACTGATGTTGTTCGGCCACGGCAGCAATGGCTTGGCGCATGATGGCGGTCGGTTGAAAAATCGCATCGACATCTTTGGTCGCGGGACGGGCCTGATACACTAAACTCATGACCGCGCCGCCGTAGAGGCAGAGCTCACCCGTGACGTTGTTGTTGGTCAACCAATCGTTGAGCGCGGCGAGGTATTTTTCGATCTGATCTTGCGTGAACATGGCACCATGTTAGCCGTCGATGCCGATGATTGCAACGGTTAGCGTACGGCGATGCTCAGCTGTTCGGTCATCCATTTGAAATATTCCGGCGCGCCGTGTGCGATGGGAACGGCAATGATTTCCGGGCAGTCGTAGGAATGGAGTTCTCGCACACGCGCTTCCAGTACGGGGTAGCGGTCGGTAGTGGTTTTCATGAGGCAGAGCCATTCGCGACTGTCGCAGACCGCGTTGTCCCACCGATAAATCGATTGCACGCCCGCCACAATATTCACACACGCGACCAATCGCTCTTCCACCAACACGCGCGCCAGATGTTGCGCGGCCGCTTCGGAATCGATCGTGGTGATGGCGAGGAGTGGGGTCATAATAAGGGCGTCGCCGGGGACCAGTCGCCGGTCGCCAGTTTACAGCAAGAACAGACACAGCAAATCGTTCACCCCGGTTTTACCGGCGACCGATTACCGGTTCCTGGTCCCCGTTGTGTCGGTGCGGGTTCGTAACTCACGCCCAACGATTGTTCTTCGTCGCGCGCGAGCAGAAAACAGACATCGGAAAAACGATTGATGTAACGAATCGCGTCGCCGTTATCAAAACCTTCACTATGGACGAGCCCCGCAGTCGGTTGCGGGGCATCCGCCTCCCTCTCCCTTTGGGGAGAGGGTTGGGTGAGGGGGACGCTCAGCGTATCCGCCGCCTGCGGCGGGGAATGAGGTTGTTGAGATTCGCGGAGCGTTACCATGTGACGTTCGAGTCGGCGACAGACGGTCCGCGCGACATCGAGCGCGGCGGAACCGGTGCAGCCGCCTGGAATAATAAACGCGCGCGGCAGCGTAATGCGCGATTCAATATCGGTGACGATGGCGTCGAGGGTGGCGACGTGCGCGGCGCTGATGGGCGTGAGCGGAAATGGCGCGTTGGCAACATCGGGGGTGGCGAGTTCGGCGCCGAGAATAAATAATTGTTGCTGCAACTCGTGAATGCGCGCCACCACACTCGCCGTGCGACATAGACTGCGCGCGAGCCCCAGGGCGGACACCAATTCATCGAGCGTGCCGTACGCCGCGAGTCGCGGATGCGATTTGCTCACCTCTTCGCCCGAAAAAAATCGCGTCGTCCCGCGGTCGCCAGTTTTGGTTGCGATGGTCATTTTAATGTCCTTACGTCCTTACGTCTCTACGTCCTTACGTTCCTACTTCTCTACGTCCTTACGTCCTTATGTCCCTACGTCTTTTAAACGAAAGGTGTCAGATTTATTCTGGCGTAGGGACGTAAGAACATAAGGACGTAGGAACAAAAAAATCACACGCCGGTCGATTTAACCGTAGCCGCCTGCATCGCTTCGCGCAGCGCGTGAATGCTGGCAATCCAGTTGTCTGAATCGCCGAGCAGCGTTTCGGCGCGGTCGAGTAATCCGCCGGCTTGCGTGTAATTGCCGAGCGCATAGTGTGTGCGCGCCAGATAATAATACGCGATGCCGTTGCTGCCATCGAGCGTGCAGGCTTCCTGAAACAGCTGCAACGCCGATTCGTACTGCTTTTGCGCGAGTTGCTCTTTGCCGTGCGCCACGACTTGCAACGAGGCAATGCGCTGCGGCGAATCGCTCTTCGCCAACACCGGCGCGTCGGGTCGTTTGGTTTCCATCGCGATTTGTCCGTGTGGGGTGTCGACCTTGCGCGTCGTCACGCGATGGGCAGTGGAGCGCGTTTTTTTTGCGGTCGGGTGCTGAAACGCTGTGCAATGCGACAGTGCAACGCAGAGCGCCCCCACGAGACAGATCCGAAAAATATTCATGCGCGAGTGCTTAGTGGGAGTGCGCTGGCGGGGCAATGGGAAAATGTGGGTGGTGCACTTCACGCGAGAGCGGGTCGCAGTACGCGCTTGAGGCGCGGTAATTTTTCGTGACGGCGCAGGGCATGCCAGAGGTCGTAGTGATTTTGCAAATTCAACCACAATTCCGGTGCCGTGCCCAAGGCATCGGCCAAGCCCAATGCGACGGCGGGTGTGACGCCCCGTTTACCTTTGACCAATTCATTCACCTTGGCATGCGACCAATCCAAATGCGCGGCCAGCGCCGTCTGCGTAATGCCCATCGGCGTCAGAAAATCTTCCTGTAGGATGCTTCCCGGATGCGACGGTGCGCGATGTTTTGGCAGCATACAGTCTCCTTAATGATAATCGACAATCTGTACGTTTTCGGCGTTGCCGCGTTCCCAACGAAAAATAATCCGCCACTGCTGATTAATCCGAATGCTATGAAACGCCTCCAAATCGCCATGCAAGGCTTCTAATCGATTGCCTGGTGGTACGCGCAAATCGTCCAGTCGCGTGACGCTGTTTAAGAGGTCGAGTTGCCGCCGCGCCTTTGCGTGCAGCCCACAAGGCAGCGCACGTGCGGCCTTCGAATTGAGCCCGTCAAAAATGTCCTGTGTCATCTTGTCTGCGACGGAGAGAATCAATTTATATCAAATTATCGAATATCGATATAAAATGCAAGCCCGTTTATTTTTGTCATTAGCGCATTGCATTGTCGTGGGGCGGCTGATTATGAGTGTGTGACATGAGGTGGATTGTACTTCGACGAGCGGGTCGGGCTTTGTGGGTGTTCGCACTCCTCGTGGCGCTGCCCGCGCACGCCGCAAATGCGCCCGCCTATCACGTCACGAAAATCATCGACGGCGACACCTTCGACGCCACCGACGGCACGATTCATTTTCGCGTGCGCATTGCCGGCATGGACGCGCCGGAAAAAGGTTCGCCGTTTAGTAAACAAGCCACCTTCGCACTCCAACAAAAAATCGCCAACACGCCGATTGAAATTCACTCCGTCGGTCGCGGCCTCGACATGTACAACCGTGTACTTGGTCAAGTCGTTGCTGGTGGACACGATGTCGGGATCGCACTCATCACCATGGGCCTCGCCACCTACTACCGCCCCGGCTGCGTCGATTACCCCGCCAACAAATCCAAATACAACTACGACCCGACTCCGTACATCACCGCCGAACAATCCGCGCGTGCGCAACATCTCGGCATGTGGTCGGATGTGCACACGGTGTTGCCGTGTGTGGTGCGGAGGGGGAGGGAGTGAGGAAAATTTTTATTCTGTAAAAATTGCGGTGTATTTTTTGTAGATGTAGGATTGTCCGTACTTCTTATTTTTGTCCTTCTTCGATAAAATGCCCATCTTGATAAAACGTTTGATGACCGTCTGCGCGCCGGCGCGCGTAAACCCGGTCCATTGTTGCACCAACGCCACATTCACCACCGGCTGCCCATAGAGTTTCGGCAAGAGCAAAGCGGCGCTCTCGGCGGCGCGCGTCCCAAGCGTCTGTACTTTTGCCATGTCATTTTCGCGCAAGGCGGTAATTTTTCCCACAATGGCGATGGCCTCATTGGCAATTTCAACCACACCATCGAGAAAAAAATCGACCCAGTCAATCACGCGACCGTGCACCTGATAGCCGAGTAGTTTTTCGTAATAGAGTTCCTGATGTTTTTTGAAAAACGATGACAAAAACAGCACCGGCTTCTCAAGAAAGCCTTCTTTCCATAAATAGAATGTAATCAGCATGCGGCCTGTCCGCCCATTGCCATCCAGAAAAGGGTGAATAGTTTCAAATTGCGCATGCACCAACGCCGCCTTGATGAGCGTGAGGATTGCATCATCTGCATGCATGAAGCGTTCAAGATCTCCCAGTGCTCTGTGCATTTCCGGCACCGGCGGCGGGACAAATCGGGCGTTGCCAGGGCGTGTTCCACCAATCCAGTTTTGTGTTTTGCGAAATTCGCCGGGATCAGAAAAATGGGTCGCACGCGCCTGCGCCATGAGTTTTTTGTGCAACTCACGCACGAAACGAAGCGACACCGGAAAATCGTCATCAATCATCCGCTTCATGCCGTAACGCAGCGCCTTGATGTAATGCAAAATATCGTCGACATCTTTGGGAGTGTCGGTGTTGACCAGCGCCTCTGCCTCGATGGCGTCGATCATCGTGGCTTGAGTCCCCTCAATCTGACTTGAAGACGCCGCGTCTTTGCGCAGATACATGAAGAGAAAAAAATCGGCGTCGGGCAACAATTTCGTGATCCCATCGAGTTTTCCCAAGAGCCTGGTGGCGTGGTCCACTTTTTTTAAAAGGTGCGCGTCAAAATCGAAACCGTTTTTTGGTGGAAATGGATGAGGAACAAAGGCCTTAAAACCTTGCAGCTGCTGTACATTTTTTCCCAACTCAACTGGTTTCATAGTTTGTATCGATCTTTTTCAATATGTATACAAACAATATATTTTTGTATCTATAAGGTCAATGGCATAAATTGTCGTTAGGGGAAAAGTGATTGCAGGTCTTTGGCCAGTTGATCGATCGGAGTTCATGCGCAAAATTTTTGAGCTGCACTTTTCTGATTCCCGGCATGTTGATGGCGACGATTGTTTCGCGTAATTTTTTGGTGCAGTGGAGGTGCATTCGGAGTGAATGCAGCGGAGATCATGTATCCGAAGGATTCTACGGATTCTACGACGACCAGGGCTTCCCGATGGGTGAAGGTTTTCGGAAAGTTCACCGTCCAATCGATATGAAGGATCCCAACGCCTACGCGCTGATGGTGGAAGGCGACTCGATGTCACCGATGATTGAGAAGGGCTGGATCGTTTATGTCTGCCCGAATCACAGTTACGAAAATGGCGACCTTGTGGTAGTGGCGCTCAATAACGACGAAGTCATGATTAAAAAACTGCGCAAAAAAGACGACATGCTGGTCTTGCAATCGATCAATCCGTCTTACGAGCCTCTGGTATTAGTGCCGGACGGGTTCAGGTTCATCCATAAGGTGTGCTTGATCAAGCCGAAGTGAGGAATTGATGAAAAAAACAGAAAAGACACTCGTTAAAGTTGATTCTTCCTTAGATGGCCTGTTCGAGCGGGTTGTCGCCATTTTAGAGCGGGCCAGGGCCAATGTCGTCCAGTCGGTCAACACCAACATGGTTGTTGCCTATTGGCTCATCGGGCAGGAAATTGTTCAGGAGCATCAAAGGGGCCAGGAACGTGCGGAATATGGAAAGCGCATTCTCGAAAATCTGTCTGAAAGGCTCTTAAAACGGTACGGCGAAGGTTATTCACTTCCAAACCTCCGAAACTTTCGTCAATTTTATTTGGTTTTTAAGGACAGGGCACCCACGATTCACTACCCAACGGGTAGCGAATTGGAGCCACAGGGAAAACGCTACCCAATGGGTAGCGAATCTCAATTGGCAAAGGCTGAAAAAACGGTCCCGCAAGATTAGTCGTGTCCGGGTCGATTGTTCATTGAGCCAACGCCAACATGGCTGACTCCAGTTCATTACGTTTTACGTATTTCAACTCCAATAATTGTGGGGCGTCCA
>OBEQ012459557.1_pt1 | contig 45381 bp, 46 predicted proteins | sample 1670901 | NCBI WGS metagenome assembly OBEQ01 (sample SAMEA104232315, study PRJEB22302) | groundwater metagenome | biome: forest; feature: aquifer; material: groundwater | place: USA | collected 2011-08-07 | depth 5.4 m
AAATCCGGAGCCCAAGGCCGTGTGTTGGATAATCGCCCGCAACCGCTCGCGGGCGTCCTGCGTCAACACCGAGCCTTTGGGCACCAGCAGATACGCATACGCCTTGCGGGTGAAGCGCCCGACCCGGCCGCGCAACTGGTAGAGATCCGCCAGGCCGAACTGATCCGCGCGGTTGACGATCAGGGTGTTGGCGTTGGGGATATCGATCCCCGATTCGATGATCGTCGTGGTCACCAGCACATCCAGCCGCCCTTCCATGAAATCGATCACGGTGCGCTCCAGCTGCTCTTCCGGCAGTTGGCCGTGCCCCACGCCGATGCGGGCCTCCGGCACAAGATGGCGCACGCGCATCGCCACCTGATGGATGTCGTGCACGCGGGGATGCACGAGGTACACCTGACCCCGGCGCTTGAGTTCGTTGAGGATCCACCGGCGCAGCGACGCCTCATCCTCCTCCGCCACCACGGTCTCCACCGGATGCCGATGCTCCGGCGGCGTGACAATCAGCGACATCTCCCGCGCGCCCATGAGGGCCAAATACAGGGTGCGCGGAATCGGCGTCGCCGAGAGCACGAGCACATCCAGCTGCGTGCGCCAGTGCTTGAGCTGCTCCTTCTCCCGCACCCCGAAGCGCTGTTCCTCGTCGACGATCAACAGCCCCAGGTCTTTGAAGCGCACATCACCGGAGAGCAGCCGATGGGTGCCGATGACGATGTCGCAGCCACCGACCCTGAGCGCCTCAACAATCTGCCTCTGCTCGCGCTCCGACTGAAAGCGCGAGAGCGTCTCGACCTGGATGGGAAAATCCCGCAGGCGCGCGCGGAAGGTCCGGCAATGTTGATACGCCAAGACCGTCGTCGGCACCAGCACGGCGACCTGCTTGTGATCCATCACGGCCTTGAAGGCGGCCCGCAGCGCCACCTCCGTCTTGCCGTACCCCACATCGCCCAGCAGGAGCCGGTCCATCGGCTGGTGGCGTTCCATGTCGCGCTTGATCTGCTCAACGGCGCTGTGCTGATCCGAGGTTTCCCGGTAGGCAAAGGCATCCTCGAAGGCCTGCTGCCATTCGTGGTCCTTGGCAAACGCATGACCCGGCAGGATCATGCGCTTGGCCTGGATGACGAGCAGCTCTTTGGCGTACGTCCAGGCGCCGGCATAGGCGCTGGTTTTCTGGCGCTCCCACGCGCTGCCACCCAGCTTATGCAGCCCCGACAGCCGTCGGGGCGAGCCGAAGCCGAGGTACTTCTGGACCAGGTGCAGCTGGTCCATCGGCACGTAGAGGCGATCGCCGTCCGCGTATTCCAGGATCAGCGCATCGGTCTGGCCGTGGCTGGTCGTCCCACCACCTGGCGGGGGATTGCCGGAGGCAATCCCGGCCCCTTTGGGGCCAGCCTTCGGCTTACCGACAGGTGGTGGGATCGTCAGCGTCGTACGGCCGAGGAAGCGCCCGATGCCATGGTCCAGATGGACGACCAAATCCCCTTCCTCAAGATCGAGGGTCGATTCAAACGGTTCCTCCGCCTCAAGCGAGGGCCGAGGGCGCAGGCGCATGCGCAACTGGCGCGGCAAGACGACCACCATCGAGTGGCGGTCGAGCGTCTCCAAGGTGGCGGGATTGAAGCTGCGCATCGAGGCGATGCGCGAGCCGGCCAGCTCGATGCGAAGCGGGCACTCGAAGGTGGCGGGAAATACGTCCAGGATCCCGCCGCGCACGGCGAGATCGCCCGGATCAGCGACCTGAGAAACCCGCTGGTAGCCGAAGTCCGTCAGCTGCTTCAGCGCATACTCCAGGTCCAGGCGCTCACCCACATAGAAGCGCAGATATTCCAACATCGCTCATGGCACTACATGCGCTTGGGCGCGCTGATCCCCAGCACCCCTAAGCCGTTGGTCAGCACCCAGCGCGTCGCCTCGATCAACGCCAGGCGCGAGCGCGACAACGCGACATCCTTGGTGATGACCCGATGCCGGTCATAGAAGATGTGGAACTGCTCGGCCAACCGCTGCAGGTAGGTCGTCAGGCCGTGGGGCTCCAGCGCCTGCGCGCAGGAGGCGAGCACCATGGGAAACTGCAGGAGCTGCCGCATGAGCAACCGCTCCTCAGGTGCCTTGAGCCGCTCAAGCGCCATCGGTCCCAGCCGTTTCCACCAGGGGAGTTGTCGTCGGGCATGGCCCAGAATGCTGCAGATGCGCGCGTGGGCATACTGGACGTAGTAGACCGGGTTCTCGTTTGACCGGGACTTGGCCAGGTCCAGATCAAAGTCCAAGTGGCTCTCCATCGTGCGCATGAGATAGAAGAAGCGTGTGGCATCCACTCCCACCTCATCGAGGATTTCCCGAAACGTCACGAATTCCCCCTGGCGCCTGGACATCGGCACCGGCTTGCCGGCTCGCGAGAGCGTGACCAGCTGCACGATCTTCACCGTCAGCCGCTCGGCTGGAAGCCCTAACGCGCTGACAGCGGCTTTGATGCGCGCGATGTAGCCGTGATGATCCGGGCCCCAGAGGTTGATGAGCCGCGCATAGCCGCGCTGGAACTTCCATTGATGATACGCGATATCCGGCGCGAGGTACGTCAGCTCCCCGGACTGCTTGCGCACGACGCGATCTTTGTCATCGCCGAATTTCGTCGAGGCGAACCACGTGGCCCCCTCGGCATCGTAGAGCAGGCCCGCGGCCTGCAGCGCTTTCAAGGCCGCCTCGAGGCGTCCGGAGGTGCGCAGCCACCGCTGGCTGCTCCAGCGATCAACGCGCAAGCCGAACCGCTCCAGGTCCTGCTTGATGCAGATCATCTGCTCCTGCGTCCCGCGCTCGCAGAACCAGGCCACGGGCTTCTCACGCAGGGAGTCGCCATACGTCTCCTTGAGGGCGGCGGCACTGGCGATGAGATACTCCCCGTGATAGCCATCCTCGGGGAACGGCTCGGCTTGGCCCGCCTGTTGGAGATAGCGCGCGCGCAGGGACTCACCCAGCATCTCGACCTGGTGGCCTTCATCGTTGAGATAGTACTCAGCGGTGACGCGAGAGCCTTGCGAGCGCAGGAGGCGCGCCACGGCGTCGCCCACCGCCGCCTGACGACCGTGGGCCACGCTCAAGGGGCCGGTCGGATTGGCGCTGACGAATTCCACCACGACGGCCCTGCCCTGCCCAAGACGACTCCTCCCATACCGCTGTTTCACCTGGCGGATGTGGCGCAGCACGCCAAGGAGGGCGTCCTGCGAGAGGATCAGGTTCACGAATCCGCTCTTCGCCTCAAACTGATCCACCACCAGGCGAAGCGAGGAGGCGCGCACTTCCTCTTGCAGCAGTTCCACCAGGCGCTGCGCCACCTGCGCAGGAGCCTGGCGCTGCTTCGAGGCCAGGTGAAACGCCACCGGGCATGAGAGATCCCCGAAGGAGGGATCCTTGGGGACCTCCCATCGCAACGTCTCCTTCGGTATGGCGGGCTCAAGCCGTGCCACCGCTTGCCGCAGGCACTCGTTCAGCACGTCATTGAGATAGGGACGCATCGTTGGTGTTGAGGTCCGCCTGAGGCGACTTCAGCAGGGGTGGTCGAGGGCGGCTATGACGTGATGGGGGTGCGGGGGGCGTCTCCCCACAGCCGTTCCAATTGGTAAAACTGACGGGCGGGCGGGGTAAACAGATGCACGACGAATGCGCCGCAATCCATCACGACCCACGACAGCCCATCCCACGAGTCGGGGCTGCCGGCGCGGCCGTGCGCCGCGTCTCGCCTGCGCAGCGCCTCCCTCCCTTCCACATGCCACACGCGCTGCCCGAGGCGCTTGAGATCCGTCTCCACCGACTCGATGATGGCCCGCATCTGCCGCTGACTTGCGACCGTGGCCAAGACAAAAAAATCGGCTATACTCGACAGCCGCCTGAGATCCAAAAGGATCACGTCCTCGGCGTGCTTGTTGAGGGCGGCCTGTGCGGCAATGACGGCGCTGGGTTTACTCTCGATGCGCGCTCACCCTTAGGAACTCTGCGACGCGAAACGTCTTAGGACTTAGTTGAGAGAATCCGGTACAACCCGGTCCCGCAGTCCGGACAGCGGCCTTTCATGGCCGAGCGCCCATTCTTCATCTTCACCTTCTGGGCGTCTTTCATTTCCTTCTTAGCCTTGCACTTCACGCAATAGGCGTCCATCCGCCCTCCTGTTTCCTACGCCCTTCCGCCCCACCTGACCAGTTCCCATCATCTGGCTTTTCGTTCCGCCGAGTTCCCTCTCCAGGGGTTTTAGCCTAGCAGGGGCCACGCACCCTGTCAACTTGCAAACCTAAAAACGGAAAAACCAAAAGACTGAAAAACGTTTTTCGGTGTTTAGGTTTTTCTGTTTTTTGGTTCGCCAGGAATTTCCTCGTGGAGTTCCCCCACGATTTCTTCGAGGAGATCCTCGAGCGTGACGAGCCCCAGGGTCGTCTGGCGGTCGCTGCGCACAACCGCGATCTGGATTTTCATGCGCTGGAAATCAACCAGCAGCTCCCCCACGCGCTTGGTTTCCGGCACCAGATACGCGGGCCGGACGAGATCCGGCAACACCAATAACCCGCCATGGCGCCAGACGGCCAACAGATCCCTGGCATAGATCACGCCTTCGATCTGATCAAGCGAACCGCGGTACACGAGGATGCGCGAGTGGCCTTCTTCGATGAAGGCGTCCAGCGCCGCTTCCGGTGACTGCGCCATCTCCACGCCCACGATCTGCTCGCGCGGGATCATCACGTCCCGCACCAGCGTGTCGTCGAATTCGAAAATCCGATGCAGCATCCGCAGCTCATGCTCGGCGACCACGCCCGCTTCCCGGCCCATCTCGATCATCACCTTCAGCTCTTCCTCCGTCACGATGGGCGAGCGCGGGATGCGCCGCTCGCCGAGGATGCGCATGATCAGGTAGCTCGTGGCGGTAAACCACCACACCAACGGGCGCATGAGGCCGAGGAACCACTGCAGGGGCCTGGCGATGACCAGGGCCACGCGATCGGCATGGGCCGCGGCAAACAGCTTCGGGGTGATCTCCCCCACGACGAGCAGGATGAAGGTGACGGCGAACGTCGCGACCAGCGCTCCCCGCTCAAAGCCAAATAGGCTCACGCACACCATCGTCCCCAGGACCGAGATGGCGACGTTCACCAGGTTGTTGCTCACCAGGATGGCCGTGATCAGGCGATCCAGCTGGGTCAACAGCTGATACACCACCTTGGCGGCGGGCGAGCCCCGCTGCATCAGATGCCGCAGGCGCACCTTGTTCACGGCCAGGTAGGCGGCTTCGGTCATCGAACACAACGCCGACAGGGCCAAGAGGGCCAGGAGGGCGATGGCGAGCGGGATGATCATGGTTTCGCTCCGCGCATCAATGACCGCCCGCATAGAGACGGCGGCGAAGGATGGACTGCCGGACGGCGTCCGGCACGAGGTAGCGAATCGACTGTCCCCGGCGGATCCGGGCCCGGATCATGGAGGAGGAAATCTCCACCTGGGGAATCGCGATCGTCCGCATCCCCGGCAGGCGTCGAAGCGGCTGCGTCGTGGGACGCCCAGCCACCACAAACGTGCACAACCGGCGCAACTCCTCCATCCCATACCATGACACCTGCAGCATATCAGAGCCCATGATCAGAAACATCTTCGCGCGAGGATCGCGCGCGCGAAGGAGCCGGACGGTTCTGAACGTATACGACACCCCGCCCAGCCGCAACTCGACATCCGAGGCCCGGAACGCCGGGTGACCCCGAATCGCCAAGCGCACCAGCGCCAGCCGCTGCTCACCATCCAAGAGCTGCCGGGAAGGTTTGTGCGGCGGGATGGCCGTCGGCATGAACCAGACCTGATCCAGCGCGCATTGTTCGCGGGCGCATTCAGCGAGCAGCAGATGGCCCAGGTGAATCGGATTGAACGTTCCGCCCAACAGGCCCAGTCGCATCCCCGGCCTTACTCGCGCAGCTGCCCGTCCCCGAAGACGATGTACTTGTAGGTGGTGAGCTCTTCCAACCCCATCGGCCCGCGCGCATGCAGCTTGCCGGTGCTGATGCCGATCCCCGCGCCCAAGCCGAATTGAAAGCCGTCCGTGAAGCGGGTGGAGGCGTTGACGTAAACGCAGGCGGAGTCGACCTCGTGAAGAAAGCGCGTCGCGTGCGCCTGATGGGTGGTCACGATGGCATCGGAGTGCGCCGAGCCGTAGCGGCTGATGTGCTCGATCGCCTCATCCAGCGAGTCCACGATCTTCACCGAGAGGATCAGGTCCAGATACTCGGTGGACCAATCGTCTTCCGTCGCCGCCATGAGGCCGCCCACCAGGGCTCGCGTGCGCTCGCAGCCGCGGATCTCGACCCCCGCCTGCTGGAGCTGCCGGATCATCGGCGGCAACCATTGCGGGGCGACGCGCTGATGGACCAGGAGTGTCTCCATCGCGTTGCACGTCGCGGGGCGTTGGCACTTGGCGTTGAAGGCGATGCGCTGCGCCATGGCCAGATCCGCCGCCTCATCCACATAGACATGGCACACCCCTTTGGCGTGCTTGATGACCGGGATCTTCGACGTCTCGACCACTTTGCGGATCAGCGCCTCCCCGCCCCGGGGGATGATCACGTCAATGGCGTCATCCATCTGGAGCATCAGATCCACGCCCGCGCGCTCGGGCGTGGGCAGGCAGCTCACGGCCGCCGCCGGCAAGCCCGCGCGGCTGATGGCCCGCTGCAGGACGGCGGCGATGGCGCGGTTGGATTGAAACGCCTCCGCCCCGCCTCGCAGCACGACGGCATTGCCGCTTTTCAGACATAGCGCCGCGCAGTCGCTGGTGACGTTCGGTCTGGACTCATAGATGATCCCGATGACGCCGATGGGCACGCGCACTTTCTCCACCCGCAGGCCGTTGGGCCGCCGCCACGTGCGGATGACTTCCCCGACCGGATCCGGGAGTACCGCCACCGCCTCGACCGAGGCGACCATCTCCTCAAACCGCTTCTCGTTCAAGACCAACCGCTCGACCATCGCGGAGGGAAGTTGGCTGCGCGTGGCTGCCTCAACATCGGCGGTGTTGGCAGCGGCGATCTCCTGGCGCGCCGTGTGCAAGGAGTCCGCCATCGCCTTGAGGGCGGCGTTCTTCTGCTCCGTGGAGGTCTTGGCCAGTTGGCGAGCCGCTTGCTTGGCGTCGGCCACCACCCGGCGAATGGCCTCCCGCAATGCCGGCTCGTTGGTTGGCGTCGTGACTGTGGTGTCCATCGCGATTAGAGGTCCTTGGTGAGCACGAGGTTGTCCCGATGCACCACTTCTTTGACGGCCTTGTGTCCCAACACCTGCACGAGCTCGCTGGAGGAATAATTCGAGAGCCCGCGCGCGACCTCGCGCTCCTGCCCATCCACGATGGCGACCGGATCCCCCGCGTGGAACCGTCCCCGCACGTCCTGAACGCCTGACGCCAGCAGGCTCTTGCCCCGCTGCACCAGCGCCTCCGCCGCGCCCCTATCCACCGTGATCGTGCCCGAGGCCCGGCGCATGGCGAAGGCGATCCACCACTTGTGGAACTTCAAGCGCGTCGAGGGGGGCGCAATCAGCGTCCCCACCGGCTTGCCCTCGAGGACGTCGAGCACGATCCCCGCCCGGGTGCCGTTGGCGATCACCATCGGGATGCCGGCATGCCGCACGATGCGCGCGGCCGCCAGTTTGGAGGCCATGCCGCCGGTTGAGGTTTCCCTTGAGGCCCCTAAGGCGATCACCTGATGGTGGTGGTTGAGCTCATCGATGCGCCCGATGAGCCGGCCACGCTCCAGGACTCCGTCCACGTCCGATAGGATCACTAACAGCTGCGCCTCCAAGAGCGAGGCGACCAAGGCGGCGAGCCGGTCGTTATCTCCAAAGGTGATTTCTTCGACGGCCACGGCGTCGTTCTCGTTGACGACCGGCACGATCTGCCGGCGCAACAGCGCCTGGAGCGTGTTCTTCGCATTGCGGCATCGCGTACGATCCGCCAGGTCGGCTTGCGTCAGCAGCACCTGCGCCACGCTTAAGGCCTGCGCCCCAAACGCGTCACTGTAGAGCCGCATGAGCTCGCTCTGCCCGATCGCCGCGCAGGCCTGCAGCTGCGCGATGTCCTTGGGCCTGCGAGCCAGTCCCAAACGGGCCATCCCGCAGGCGATCGCGCCGGAGCTGACCAGCACCACCTCGCGACGCTCGCGCAGGCACGCGGCGAGCTGCTCCACGATCTGGGTGAACCGATCTGCGTCGGGCTCGCCGGAGGCGTGAGTCAAGACGCTGGCGCCGACTTTCACGACCACTCGATGAAAGGGTTGTTTCATGCTACTTGGCTGGGCAATGTCTGAAGGCGCTGCCAGATCGCGTGAATCAATTCGGGAATCCCCGCTTTCGTCACGCAGGAGATCGGAACCGGCGACAGGCCGGTCTGCGCCTCAAACCGCCTCAGGTGCTGCCGGGCGTCAGCCACGTCCATTTTATTGGCTGCCACCATCTGCGGGCGCCGGCCGAGGACCGGATCGTACGCCGCCAGCTCCTCATTGAGCTGCCGGTAACTCGCCACCGGATCCCGCCCCTCGATCGCCGCCATATCAATGACGTGCACCAGCAGCCGCGTGCGCTCGACGTGGCGCAAGAACTGCATCCCCATCCCCCGGCCTTCGTGCGCGCCCTCGATCAGTCCCGGGATATCGCAGGCCACAAAGGACGCCTCCTCGCCCGCCGACACCACCCCGAGCACCGGTGTGCGCGTGGTGAACGGATACGGGGCGATCTTGGGCCGGGCGGTCGAGAGGCGCGCCAAGAGCGAAGACTTGCCGGCGTTGGGAAACCCCACCAGGCCGACGTCGGCGATCAGCTTCAGCTCAAGGCGCAGCGGACGCCGCTCGCCGGGTTTCCCGGGTTTGGCCTGCGCGGCGTTGGCATTCCCGACGCCGCCGGCCCCGCCTTTGGCGACGAGGAGACGTCCGTGTGGGGTCAGGCAATCGCGCAGGAGGCGGTTGGCTGTGGCATCGTAGACCACGGTCCCAACCGGAATGCGGATGAGGGAATCAGTCCCGCACCGGCCCGTCTTGTTGTTGCCGCTGCCGTGCCGGCCGCGCTCGGCGCGAAACTCGTGGCGGAAGTGAAAATCCAGGAGGGTCGCCAGTTGGGGGTCAGCGACCAGGATCACGTCCCCTCCGTCACCCCCGTTGCCACCAGAGGGACGCGGATGACGCTGGAAGGGTATCCTGGCAAGGGCCCGGCAGCCATTGCCGCCGGCGCCAGCCATCACGATAATCTCGGATTGATCTACAAATACCATGAGTGCTCACAAGAGATGGGGATCCCCACGCGGTGAGAGGAAACGGCATCGAGCTTCGCACAGCGGTGACGGTGAGGAGTTACTGGCTGCCGCCGTCCGTGGGCTGGATGCTCACGATACGCGGCTTGGGAAAATGAACCACCCCGGCCACCTTGGCAAACAGCGTCCAGTCGCCGCCAACCCCGACGAACCAACCCGGCTTAAACTTCGTGCCGCGCTGGCGCACCAGGATCGAGCCGGCCAAGACGCGTTGCCCCGCGAAGCACTTCACGCCCAAGCGCTTGCCGTGGCTGTCGCGGCCGTTACGGGTGGAGCCTTGTCCTTTGGTATGCGCCATCGAGGCCCTCCTAGTCGAGTGTGATGTCTTTGACCAGCAGCTTCGTCAGGAGCTGGCGGTGGCCCCGGATCCGCCGGTAGTTTTCCCGACGACGGAACTTGTAGCTCACGGTCTTGGGGCCTTTGCGGTGTTCCAGGATCTCGCAGAGCACTTGCGCCCCCGAGACATACGGTTGGCCGATCCGGGTGGCACTGCCGTCGCTGGCCAACAGCACCCGGTCCAGGATGTGCTGGCTCCCCACCTCGCCGGAGATCTGGTTCACCACCAGCTGCGCGCCTGGCTTCACCCGCCACTGCCGACCGCCTGTTTCTACAATCGCGTACATGGCATAACCCCTTGTGAGGACTTTTGGTGTACTAGAATACTGGAGAATCCAGCCACGGTCAAGCGCGAGGACCCTCTTACACCGAGGACAACTGGACCTTCACCTGCTCCAGGTGAAGGCTCGGATCGGACATCACCAGGATGCGGGCGTGGTGCTGCGCTTCGATGGCCGTGAGGCTGGACCGATCCTCTTGGAGTAAGCGCATGGCGACCTGCGGATGGACAAACAGCTCCAGGGTCTTGTTGCGCGTGCCCTTCAGGACCCGCTTGGCCTCCCGGGTGGCGTGGATGGCCATGGTGAGCACCGATTTGACGCTGCCGCGGCCGCCGCAGTACGGACAACTCTGATAGGACACCGTCTCAAACGAGCGGCGCATCCGTTGGCGGGTCAGCTCAGCCACGCAGATTTCGGAAAAGGACACGAGGTTGGTCTTGGCCCGGTCCCGGTCCAACGCCTCTTCGAGCGTCTTGATGACCTGATGCCGGTGGTCGTGGTTCTCCATGTCGATGAAGTCAATGGCGACGATCCCCCCGACATCCCGCAGGCGCAGTTGCCTGGCGACCTCAACGGCGGCTTCCTTGTTGACCTGAAAGGCCGTCTCCTCGAGATTCCGCCGGCCGGTGAACCGCCCGCTGTTGACGTCGATCGTGACCAGGGCCTCGGTGGGCTCGACCACGATGCAGCCCCCAGACGGCAGGGTGACCCGCTTCTCAAACAGCGCCGCAATCTGCTCCTCCAGGCCCTCCCGCTCAAAGAGCGGTTCCTCGCCTTGGTAGAAGTCCAGCCGCACCCGCACCCCGGGCAGCAACATCTGCAGAAAGCGGCCCAAGCGCTTCAACTCTACCTTCGAATCCACGACGATCCGATGGACGTCTTCGGTGAAACTATCGCGAATGACGCGGGGCGCCAGATCATATTCCTGATACACGCAGGTCGGCGCCTTGCTGCGCTCCAGCCGCTTGATCCGCTGCCACACCCCTCCCAGGTAGCGCACGTCCCTCGCGAGCTCCTTATCGCCCTTCCCGGCGGCTGCGGTCCTGATGATGAGCCCGATGTCCGGCGAGGGACGCAGCTTGCCCAGCAATTCCCGAATCCTGGAACGTTCTTTGGGATCTTCGATCCGCTTGGAGATCCCCATCCGCGGGTCGTTGCACATGAGGACCAGGTAGCGTCCCGGCAGACTCAGATGAGAGGTCAAGCGAGCGCCCTTGGTCCCAAAGGGCTCCTTGAGCACCTGGACGAGGAGTTCCTGGTTGGGTTTGACGAGCTCGTCGATCCGTGAGCGGCGGTGGGAGTCCTGGCGGCCGGATGGCGGTGGAGTGCCCGATGGCTCTGTTTCGAGGATCGCCTCCTCGTCATGAGGGGGCTTGACGATATCCGAGATATAGAGGAAGCCATTTTTGCCCAGGCCGATATCGACAAAGGCCGCGCCGATCCCCGGGACCACGGAGGTGACGCGCCCTTTGAAGATGCTGCCGACCAGGCGCTGATCCCCGGAGCGCTCGGCGTAGAATTCCTCCAGGCGCTTCTCCTCGGTGATCGCCACGCGGGTTTCCTGCGCTTCCGCGCTGATGAAGATTTCTTTCAGTTTGGCCATCCGGCTCTTTCCTCAATCGGCCGTCGACGAAAATCCCACAGCACCATCCCTAGAAGCAGGCATGATAGCACAAATACCGGCGGCCAGGAAATGATTGCGCGCGGATGGCGAGCCAGCTCCCTGGCATGCGGGTTCCGGAATATCACGGCCAGATCCGTGTCAGCCACGAGCTGCAAGCCGTAGCGGCGGATGAGGGTCTCCAGGGCAGGCGTGCCTGGCAGCGGGGGAATTTTGAACCACACCAGCCACTGCGCAGCCGCGAGCGGATCGAAGGAACGAGCTGGAGGGACTTCTTCGAACATGAACGAGGACGTGGCGCGCGCGGCCAACGCCGCCACCAACCCTCCGGCATAGGGGGCGTTGGACCAGACGATGGCCCCGGACGGGGTGCCGGCGGCGACGGTCCGGCTGAGCGATTCCATGTAGCGGTTGACCAACTGCGTCTCTTTCACGCTGGGCTGCAGGGCCGGCCAATTGAGCAGATGCAAGGGCGCGGTATCCGGCCATCGCCAATGCCACCGTCCAGCGTCCACGACGACGCCGGGGGACAGGAGTACCGCCCCGCTCAGGAGCATCAGCAGACCCGGCTCTCTAAGACCCCCCCACCTCCATCGCTGGGACAGATGATGCGCAAGAGTGCCAAGCCCGTATCCTCCTAAGAGGATGGTCGGTAGTAGCCCCTCGCCGCTGAGCCATCGAAACGTAAACGGATAGGCGATTACGCACGAGCCGAGCCACAACCCCAGTAGGATCCGAGGCGATCCGGCCCGCTGCCAACACGTCCACGCCCCCGCGATGGCGAGGCCGTACAGAACAGGCAGGAGTTCAAGACTCTGATTCTCCATGCGACTGACCACCTGAAGATCCTTGACATGATGCAGCAGATGCCACAGCCACGGGCCAGCCAACAACAGCCCGGCAACCATGACCTTCCACAATGATCCGTGAGGCTTGAACGCGCCCAACGCCGCCGCCCAGGCCAAGCCGGCCAGCGCGACCCAGGGCAGGCCCAGATGCGTATAACCCATCAACGCGAGGAGGCACGCGGCCGCCACCCGGCGATGCGCCGCAAGAGCCGCCACGAGCCACAGCAACTCAAGGAGCGCGACCCCGGAGGCCATGGCTTCCGTCACTTGGAGCATCCATCCAAACGGCATCATGGCCATCCACAGACACGCCAGCCCCGAACCGCCGTCGGGGCCGACCAGTCGCCGCATCACCACGTAGACCGAGCCCATGACGCCGGGAATCAAGACGGCGCTCAGCAGCCGAAGCGCGGTGATCGGTGGGCATCCCAGCTTCAAGAATCCGGCCAACAGCACATGCAGCAGCGGCGGGTACAGATGTGGACGGCCAAACGGGGCGGCTTCCCCCCATTCATACGTCAGCCCCCCGCCAGCCTCGACCATCTGGCGAGCGATGCAGAGATGGTAGGCCGGATCGATCCCGACGGGAAATAGCGGCCAGCGGGCCAACCACAACGCGGTGAAGGCGAGCAGGCTCACGATGGCAAGCCAGTGGAGAAGTCGGGATTCGTCAGGAGCCGAGGACATGCTGGAGGATGGCCAGGAGCGCGATCGCCGCGGTTTCCGCGCGCAAGGTTCGGGGCCCCAGGGACACGGGTCTGGCGCCGAACGTCTCCGCCAGCGCGACTTCCTCAGGGCTGAAATCGCCCTCCGGCCCGATGAGCGCGACTACCTCTTGAGCCGCCTGATGCGCCGCCAGCACGTCCTGAAGCGGAATCGCAGTCACGCTCAACGTCGGGATGAGGATGAGCGCTGGCCGTTGCGTCCGGCGCAGGAACGCCTCCAGCGATTGCGGAGGATGAATGACTGGAATCGTCGCGCGCTGACACTGTTTGGCGGCTTCCGTGGCGATGCGCTGCCAGCGCTGCCGCCGAGCGATCGCCTGCTCCGACGACAGCCGCACCACGGTATGGCGGGTGACCAGGGGTGAGAGCGCGGCCACACCAAGTTCCGTGGCCTTCTGGACGACCCATTCAAACCGGTCCGCCTTCAGGAGCGCCTGGCCCAACCAGACAGACACGGCTCGCTCTACAGGACGATCGCGTTGCTGCTCCAGTTGAATGACCACGCGACGAGCGCTGACGCGCACGATCGTGCCGAGCCATTGCGATCCCTGGCCGTTGAACGCCATGACCTGATCGCCGACCCCGAGCCGCAACACATCCCGCAGATGGTGGATCTGTTGCGGATCGTCAAGGGCGACCATGGAACCGCGGATCTGTGAGGGAGGGACGAAGAAGCGATGAGGAGTCACGGGCTGATCAGTGTAGAATTTGGTGGAGCAGACGGGGATCGAACCCGTGGCCTCGACAGTGCGATTGTCGCGCTCTCCCGGCTGAGCTACTGCCCCATCTCACCATGTGATAAGGAGTTTGGGAGGATCGGTCCTGTCGGGGGGAGTAACGTTCAGGGAGACTGGACAAGCCGCGTGAGCGGATTGGCTGGCATCAGCAGGGCGAGCTTGAACACTCCGTAGCCGGCCACAAAACAGAGCAACCCAACGAGGTAGCGATAGCGCAGCAGCAGCTCATCAGGCGTGGCCACTAACGCTCGATTCACAGCCTTGCTCAATCTCAAGAGGCTGTTTGGAAACAAGAAAAACATCGTGCCCATCGTGACGCCGAGCAGGCTCAAGATCAAACACCCACGATCTGGCATCGTCACCCCTCCCGTTGCGAGTCCGTCTGCGCGCGCATCGTCAGGTATCTTGTTGGCAGTCTTGCCCGCTGATCTTGCCGGTCTGATCCACGTGCAAGAAGTAATTCTTCACGCATCCGGTCCCGACGGGCGGGACCCCGTCCTCAGGCCCTCTGCGCCTGGCCCGGATATCAAACACCGTGCCAAGCGGATCGGTGACGGGATCGAGATAGTCAAAGATGGGCGTGCCCGAGACATCGGTGGGGTTCACATCGAGGCTCACCAGCTTATTCGCAAACTTGCTTGCCTGAGCCCTGTAGCGGATCTGGGCGCTGCGCAACTGCCCCAGCATGATCATCGCTTCGGTCATGCGCACGCGTTCCATGGTCTTGAGGTACTGCGGGAGCGCCAACGTGGTGAGCACCCCGATAATGCTCACCACAAGCAACAGCTCCAGCAGGGTGAAGCCGTGGCGATGCCCGTTGCTCCTCATTCTGGTTCATGACCTCCGGGCAGGCGGGGTCAACACGCGCCGCTGCTGACGCCCCACGTGGTCGCGCACGGGGGATCACTGGTACAGATCTGCGCGTTGTCGAGATCCATTCCAAGCGCCTTCCCCCCGCACGTCCCTGTCAAGCGCGTGGCCACCGCATTGGAACCTGCCGAGACGCCGGCGACCGTGAACGTCCAGATGGGCGAGGTCGTCGGGATATCCACATCGAGCTCCGTTAACGCGGTGGTGTAGGTATTCGCTGGACTCAGGGATCGATAGCGAATCTCGGCGGAACGGATGGCGCTCAGGATGGACAGGGCCTCTGACGTTCGTGCCCGCTCGGCGGTTTTGAAGTACTGGGGAAGCGCAATGGTGGCCAGGATGCCGATAATCACCACCACCATCATCAATTCCAGCAACGTAAACCCCCGGCGATCGTTCATGACTTCACCTCCTGTTAGTCTAGCACCATGTCACTTGATTGGCGAGCCGCCCGCAATGCTGAAAATCGGCAGGAACATGGAGACCACCAAGGTCCCGATGACGACGGCCATGACCGAGATGGCAATGGGCTCAAAGAGCGTGCTGAGGCGCTGGATGAACGTGTCCACCCGTTCCTCGTAGTAGTTCGCAATCCGGTCCAGCATCTTGCCCAGCTCCCCGATCTCTTCGCCCACCTGGATCATCTGCACCACCATCGGCGGGAAGAAGCCGCTGCGTTCCATCGGCTCAGCCATGGGCTTGCCCTCGCGGACATGCTCCTTGACCTGGCCGATCGCCCGTCCGTAGTGTTTGTTGACAGCGCTGGTTTCCATGATCTCAAGGCCAAACAGAATCGGCACCCCGCTTTCCAGCAGCGTGCTCAGGCCCCTGGCAAAATGGGCCAACTGCAGTTGGACGAACAGATGCTTGAAGACGGGGATTTTCAGCAAGAGCCCGTCCAGCACCCACCGCCCGCTTTCGGTGTGAAGCGCCCGCCGCAGCGCAATCCCCGCCGCCACCAACAGCACCACGCCGAACAGGAAGTAGTGCCGGACGACCTCGCTGACCCCGATGACGATCCGCGTCAGGAGCGGCAGTTGGACGTTGAGGGACGACAACAAGGTGCTCATGCTCGGGATAATCTTCAGGACGAACACGCCCACCGCGACGACCGATCCCACCACGAGCACGATCGGATAGGTCATGGCGGTGAGAGCCTTGCGCTGGAGGCTGCGCATCGCCTCCAGATAGCGGGCGAGCTGGTTCAACGACTGGGCCAAGTGTCCACTGGCTTCTCCGGTCTCCACCAGATTGAGCCAGAAGGAGGAGAACATATTGGGGTAGCGCCCCAGCGCCTCGCGGAAGGTCTTGCCCGCTTCGATGTCCTGACGGATATGGTGAATCGCGACCAGCAATGGACGGCTCTCCACCTGGACGGAGAGCACCTCCAAGCTCTTGAGCAATGGAATGCCCGCCTCCAGCAGCACCGCCACCTGCTGGCAGAAGAGCACCTTGTCATCGATCGTGACCCTGGAATGCAGCTCCCGACCGATGCGGTAGCGCCCCGCCCGGTCGGCTCGCGCCATTTCCTCCCGGCGCGAGAGGTGGGTCACAATCAGCCCGCGGTTGTGCAGCATGCCGACCACTTCGTCCTCATCCACCCCTTCCAGATGCCCGAAGTGGCTGAGGGCGTAGCGATCCCAGGCCTTGTAGAAGAATTGCGGCATCGCGTCAGCCCTGGCTCAACAGGACCACACTTTCCAGCTCTTCAAGACTCGTGAGCCCCTGCTCGACTTTCTTCAACCCCGAGTCCCAGAGACTGATCATCCCCGAGTGGCGCACCGCGGCATCCCGCAGCACATGCGCCGGCTCGCCCTTGGCGATGAGGTCGCGCAACTGGCGGCTCATCCCCATCACCTCATACACCCCCAGACGGCCTCGATAGCCGGTATTCGTGCACGGCCCGCAGCCCTTGGCCTTGTAGAGCAATTCCGCCTTCACCCCGAATCGTTCCCGGATGGCGGGGAGCGGTTCGTAGGCCTCACGGCACTCCTGACAGAGCCGGCGCAGCAAGCGCTGGGCGACCACCAGCGACAGGGTGGACGACAGCAGGTAGGGGGGGACGCCGATGTCAATCAGCCGTGTCGTCGCGGAGGGCGCGTCATTGGTGTGGACGGTGCTGAACACCAGATGGCCGGTCAAGGAGGCCTGTACGCCAATCTCGGCTGTTTCTTTGTCACGGATCTCGCCCACCATGATCACATCCGGATCCTGACGCAGGAACGCCCGCAGCCCGCCGGCAAAGGTCAGCCCGATGGACGGCTTGATCTGGACCTGATTGATCCCGTCCAGCCGGCACTCCACCGGGTCTTCGATGGTCATGATGTTCTTCGTTGCAGATTTAATCTCATTGAGGGCCGCATACAAGGTGGTCGTCTTGCCGGATCCCGTCGGGCCGGTCAGCAGGACGAGCCCGTAGGGCATCTGGATGGCCTGGTGAAATAGCTCCAACTCCCGGCCCTCAAACCCCAACTGGCCCAGATCCAAGAGCTCCGGCGCTTGCCGCAAGATCCTGACCACGATCTTCTCACCGTAGATCGTCGGGATCGAGGAAACCCGAAAGTCGATGGTGAGACCCTCGAGCATCATCATGAAGGCGCCGTCCTGGGGCAGGCGTTTCTCCGCGATGTCCAGTTTGGCGAGGATCTTGATGCGCGAGATGATGGCGGCGTGCAGGTGCTTGGCGGGTGGCGAGATCTCGTAGAGCACCCCATCAATGCGGTAGCGCAGGCTGATCGTGTTCCTGCGCGGCTCGATGTGGATGTCGCTGGCGCGCTCCTTGATGGCCTGATGGATGATGAGGTCGATGAGCCGGATGACCGGCGCCTCCTCGGCCGCCTCCTTGAGGCGATCAAGGCTGAGCACGTCCTCCTGTCCGTCGGTCGCCGGCCGTCCCTCGCCTGGCCCAGCCATATAGGATTGGCCGATCGCGTCTTTGAGCATGGTGTCCCCATAGAAGGCCCCGATGGCCGCTTCCAGGTCGGCCTTCGGCGCCACGACGGGGTTGATCTCACAGCCGGTCAGGCGGCTGAGGTTGTCCATGGTGATGAGATCCAGGGGATTCACGCAGGCAATGGTCAGGGAGTGCAGGGTGCGGGACAGCGGCAGCACCAGATGCTGTCTGGAGAATTCCTCAGGCACCAGCTCCTCCAACCCCTCTCCCTTAGGCGTATTGAGCAGCCCGGAGGAGCGCGTGGCATAGGGGATCCCAAGCTGCTTGCTCAGCACGGTGGCGATATCCATCTCGGTGATCAAGCCCAACTCCACCAAGACTTCTCCAATGCGCTTGGTGGTCCCTCGCTGGACCTCGAGGGCTTTGGCAAGTTGTTCCTCGGTCACCAGGCCGGCTTTGACCAACAGTTGGCCAACTTTATCGCCAAGTTTCAACATGGGACTCTCTCGCGCGTCGGCTTGAGCCACGACCACTACGGCGATGACTTCTCCAATCGATTGAGCACGCCTTCCATTTCTTCCTGTTGAGAGGACAGGTTCTCCTGTTCCCGGCTCTGAAAGGCTGGGGGATTGGCCGCCGCCACCTGCGTCGCGCCGGAGGGTTCCGCCATGATGCGCGGGGTGACAAACACGATCAGTTCGGTGGCCGTGTTGTCAGTCTCCTTGTGCCTGAACGCGTCCCCCAGCACCGGGAGATCTCCAAGGATCGGGACTTTTTGAGTGGTTTCTGATTCGCTGTGATCAATCAATCCGCCGAGCACCAACGTCTCTCCCTGGCGAATGCGCACCATCGCACGGGCGCTTCTCGTCTTGGGGTCCTTGATGCTCGAGCTGATTTGGGAGGTGACCACCTTGGTCACCGAGGGCTCAATCAGCATCGTCACATACTGATCTTCATTCACCTGCGGCGTCACCGTCAGGATCACGCCGGTCGTCACGCGCTCCGGGGCGGTGGTCGTCACCCCGGTGCTGCCGGCCACGCTCGTCTGTTGCGTCTGGCTGGCGATCGCCTGGAGGCTGCTGAGCCTGATGACGGCGCTTTCGTTATCGAGCGTCAAGACCTTGGGACGGGCCAGGATCTTGGTGTCGTTATCACGCTGCAAGGCCTGGAGGACGGCCATAAACTGCGAGGCATCAATCGTCCCCAGAGAAATCTGTCCGGATCTGGTGAACGCCGGCAGCGAGGTCGACTCGGGGCCGATGATGTCTTGTTTCTGCCCGTGTTCGCTCTGACGGATGAACGGGAACCTCGTGGACCTCTGTGCCGGCGTCACGGTGAGCACGCTCCCTGAGCTATCCACTCCCCACTTCACACCCAGGTCTTTCAATTTACTCAAGGTCGTCTCCAGCACTTCCACTTCGATGAGGATCTGAGCCGTTTTAATGTCCAACGCCTTCAGAGCCGATTCGATGCGCGGGAAGTTCTCCGGGATGTCCGTCACGACCAGGCTATTCGTGCGCTCATCCACGACGACCTTACCCTCTTTCGTCAGGAGCTTCTCGATCACTTTATCGACCCCCACCTCACCACCGCCCATTCCGCTCGATCCGACCCCTCCACCGCCGCCTCCAGCCACTCCCAGCGAGCTGCTCCCTCCAGTTCCGCTGGAGGCGGCGGTCCCTGTGGCCGCCAGTTGACGGGATTCAAAGGGCGTGATGGCCCCAAATGCCTCGGCGGCCCTGGCCAGCCGCGAGGTGGAGACCCGGGCAAATTTCAGCCGATAGACACGCGTTTCGGTGGTGATCATGGGCTTCTCGGGAGTGGGCGTGGGCTTGACGATGTAGATCTGGCTGCCAGGCGCGCGCTCGTAGAGCAGCCCTGAGGACGCGAGAATCTGGTCCAGCGCATCAAGCGCCGCGACGTTTTCCAGGTAGAGCGTGATGGTCTGATCTTTGATTTCTTCGCTGGCGATGACGTTCAGGCCGGTCTGCTGGGAAAAGATTTTCAGGACATCTTTGAGGCCGGCATCCTGAAAATCCATGGACACCAGTTGCGCACCGGGCTCATGCTCGGCTCCGTCGGGTGCGGGATTTTGGCCCCCTGAGACCACGGTCATCGTCAAGGGGCGTCCCTCGGATTTCTCCGTCCGGTTCTCCGCTTCGACGCCGGCCGCTCCAAGGATCAGCCCCCCGACCACCAGCACCAGCCCCGTACCAATGTTGCCGAGTCTGAATGACGAAAACCCGCGGACCGGTTCAGCGAAGCCGATCGCTCTGCCACGTCGAGACGGCCTTGCAACATGGTGCGGGGCCAGCCCCTGCACACGATCTCGCCGCATCAGCTTACCTCCCTTGCTCCATCATCACTGACGTCGTCCTGGTGAATGGCCTCGAGGGTGGGGCGCGACGCGGTTGTTCCGCGGACGGGCCGGCGACCACTGGAGGTTGCAACACAAACGTCGCGCCCTGCTTCACCACGGTGACCCCCTCTCGGGCAATGGCCACGATCTGACTTCCTCCCACGGTATCACCGATGTTGTAGAGCTGCCCATCAATCAGGACCTGTGGATGCGGCCCGCCCCAGAACATCCCTTTCACGCTCACCGCTGGGGCCACCGGTGTTTCGGGGGGACGAATCTGGGCAGCGCCCTCGGCCGGCGGCGGCTCCGCCTTCGGTGCGGGCAAGAGGCTCACCAGCGGATCCCGAAAGCTACTGGCCGTATACCGAATGGGAGACTGATCGCCCGCCTCGGAGGTCTTGGGAGGCTCAGCGTGGGGCGAGAGCCTCTGCGAGGCGGCCGGCATCACGGCCCCCTGCAGCCGGCTCGGTGTCTGGCGACCTGCCTGCCCCGACGGCTGTCGGGGCGCAGGGGCATGCCAGAAGCTCTTCAGCATGCTCACCAGGCCCACCCCAAACACCACCAGGAGCCCCGCGAAGATCCGTTTCTCGACCTGACTCCTGCGCGCGTCGTCCATCACACCTTCCCTAGGAGATCGTGAACGGCGGGACCCACATCGAGCTCACCGTCAATGCGACTTGCGCGGCGCCCGTCGTTTGATCACGAGAGACTTCTATGGCCTCAATCCACAGAAAGTTGGGGGAGTTTTCGAGCGCGCTGATGAATCGGCCCAGCTGATGGTACGACGTCAGGAATCGAAGACTCACCGAGAGGTGCGCCACGTCCTGCAGGCGCTTGGGATTCTCCGGTGCGATAGAGGCTAATTGGATGCCTTCAGCCTGGGCGATGCCTCCCACCGCTTGCAGGAGCCATTCCGTTTCCGGCTTGGCGGGCAGGTGCTTGCGGAGTTGCTCAACCTCCTCAACGCCTCCAAGAATGCTCTCCTTCAGTGCCTGCGTCTGCCGCTCGAGGTTCACGTGGTCTTGGAGCTCGCGTAGCTTCTGCTGCGTCGGCTGATGGACGCTATAATAGCCCAACGAGCCGGTCAACGCAAGGACGAGCACGGCCGACACCACCCCAGGCTTGATCATCAGCGTTCAGCCTCCCTTCCCCTTTCCATCAGTCTCATCAGAACATTTTGCTCTGGGTCTGACAGTTCAAGCGGAATGTCCGATACGAATACCGCTGCGTGGCATCCTCGCTGGCAAGGATCTCCCCCAGTTGGGCGCCCGCAAAGCCGTGGAAAAACGTCGGATCTTGCTTGATCCGTTGCACAAAGTCGCTGATCACAACCAGTTCCTGCTCGACATCGGACAGCAGACAGGCCCCCCGCAGGGTCAAGGAGGGCTGCCAGGAGTCGAGGTTCTGCAGCCGGTTGGCGTAACTGATGGAGTCCACCCATATGCCGTCCGGCAGGCTTTTGGCCAGGGCATCCAGCTTCTGGGCGATGGAGATCCGTTCCAGGATGCCACTGCGAAGAAACGCCACCCGCGTCTTCAGCCGCTGCTGCAGCTGCTGGAGGTCTTCCCGGCTTTTCTGCTCCAAGCCATGCCCCAACTGCTGATGCGCCAGAATGACCTGATTCAGTCGCGCCTCCACGACGGCCACCTCACGATGGTGGACCCACGCCGTGACGGCTAACAAGACAGCGGCCACCGTCGCTTGAATGGCCGCGGGCTTGGCCATCCGGCGCAGGAACTCCGCGATGGTATGCACCGGCATGTTGAGTTTCTGCCGTCGGAGCATGCTTTTCCCATGCAGCAGAAAGTCCAGCTTCAAGTCCGTGGGGCACAGGCTCTTGATCGCCAACCCCACCGCCGAGGCAAACGGCAGCGGCACCGCTGGATTGCCTGGCGGGACCTGGATGGCGAGGCTGCCCAGCGCCACCGGACAATGCAGTTGCTCGGAGAGCCAGGGGCACCACGGCGCCACGGCGTATTCTTCGCCAAAGAGCAGAATTTTCTCAATCGTCGCATCGGCATGCTCATGGGTGAAGTACTCCAGCGACAAGCGCAACTCGCTCAGGAGCAGCTCCGCCCGCCGATCGAGCTGGGCCTGGGGCTCTGGTGCGCCCAGGAGTTCACCGCGACCCTCCACCCCCAAGCTCACATCGCGCGAGAGATACGGGAGGGAGTTCTTCATAATAATGATGTGCGCCACGTCTTGCTCCAGATCCACGACCCCCACAAAGCCGTCTTTGGAGAGCTTGCGCCCACCCCGGCTCGCCGCCCGGGCCAGGCTCACGCTCAAGGCTTCAATCCCGACGGCGTCAATCCCGGCGCTCGACAGGTAACGCTGGATCTTGACCAAGGCATCCGTGCGAATCCCGATGAAGACGGCCGTCAGGCGTTTCTCGGCCCGGTGCTCCACGACGTGATAGGCCCACGTCAACTCATCCACCTTAAAAGGGATGTACTTGCGCACTTCGAAGTGGACCGCCTCCTCCCATTCGGCTTTGGGGAGCATCGGCAGCTTGAAGCAGCGCAAGAGGACGTCCTTCGCCGGCATCGTCACGGCCACTTGCCTGGTTGACGCCCGGCAGGCTGAGAGGGCTTCCTGGAGCGCTTGCACCACCTGCTGGTCCTGGAATCCGGTCTGCTCCTGGGCCTCGGTGACAATGTTCACTTTCGCGCACCGCTCCAACCTCAGCCCGCGGAGGGTCTTGGTCAAGACTACCGCTTCAATCGCCTCTGGACGGAACACGAGTCCCACACTTTGGTTGCCCATGGCTCACTTCTTCCCTCTTCTGATCGTTCTCCTGCCCTTAGCAAGAAGTCGGAGGATTGCCCGTTCCAGGCGGCAGCAGGCCGGTCGTCAGATTCGTCGTGCCGGCCCGCATGGTCGCTTGTCCTGTAAAATGCACCGCCTCGCGTGTCTGCGGATCAGCCGCTGTCGATGTGATGGTAATCTCAAAGATGTTGTTGGCAACAGACCGGAGGGTCAGCTCTTGAACGTTGCCAAAGTGGCTCACCTCCGTGCATGGATTGGTAGGATTAAAATAGCGCAAGGTCGTGCCATCCAGCCGATATTGCACCCAGGCATACTTCGTCGGGTCATTCAAATCTGCCTGTGTCCCGGTGATTGGAGGAATCCGAATCTGAATGTTGGAAGGGCTGATCAGGTTGACGCGATCCGCCTGGACGATCGAGCGGGCCAGATGCGTGAGGGCAAACGCCGGCTCGGCCTGGATCTCCGAGAGATCCTTGGCTTGTTGGCCCACGAAGATGCGCGTGACATCGACGTGCGCCATGGCCAAGAGGATGACCACGCCGATCGAGGACGCCAGGAGCACTTCCATCAACGTCACCCCCCACTCGCTCTTCATTGCCTGGGGCTCCAGGCCACTTTGGTGTCGACTTGGAAACAATCACCCGGCGTCCCATCCCCGTCACAATCGAAGGGCGTCACCCGATACTGTCGGCTGCCCCCTTGCCCAATCATGCTCAACGGGCCCGGGCTGGCTGGGAAGTTATCCGTTGTCCATCCTGGCGGCACCACCGGGGCGCATGTGGCCGCATTAAACCAGTCAGGATCATCGCAGGCGATCTTGTTGCGGAAGCGCTCGATGGTTTGCTGGGCGAAGTCCGCCGATTCGACCACGCCGGCGGCACCCACTGAGGTCTTCTTCGCGGTCGTAAACGCGAGTAGCGTTCCCCCTGCGATCATCACGCCAATCAGCGCGGCGATCAGGACTTCCACAAGGGTGATCCCACTGCGTGGACTGTCTTTGGTTCTTAACATGAGCCACACCAACACGAGCCGATCGGGAGGAGCACCCGATCCTGATTGACCGTCCGCGTGGAACCGGGACACGGCCCCCCGGGGCGCTCCGCAGTCGCGGTGAACGTCGTGGCGGCGGCAGTCACGCTATAGCTCACCGGAATCGAGGCGAGGTTCGGGTTGTCAATGTTGATCAGGCGCCATTCCGCCATCGAGCTGCCAGCCGTTAAGGGGCCGCGGTAGGTATTGTTGACGAGAAAATACGCCCGCTCCCCCGCATAGATTGCCAGCAAAATACTCTCGGCCGCCTGCCAGTAACTGCGTTCCCTGGTCTTGACGTAGCCCGGGAGGGCGATCGCCGCGAGGATCCCGATGATGACCACGGTCATCATCATCTCAATCAGGGTAAAGCCCCTGCCATCAGGCCTGATGGTCTGTCTCATGACTACTGCGCGTTAATAGACGGCTTTCGCACTCAGTTTGTGGGTGTTGCCTGCCCCACAGTTGGTCACGGTGATTTCGACCGAAGTTCCTGCAACCGTGGTCGTATCAGTTAAGCTGCTTCCCACCGGGTTGCAGGCTGGACACGTGTTGTCAATACAAGACGCCGCTGGGTAAGTTGGATCCCGCCACAACCGTTGCGTGGCTTGTACCAACCCTGCTTCAGCCACATATTGCGCCTTGAGCCGGTGCGACTGGAGAGCAGACGTTTGGCTGCGACTGACGGACAGGGTCATGACGCCGAAGGCGGCCACCGCAAAGATCAGCGCCATGATGATCACCATCCCCAGGACCATGCCGCGCTCGTTGGTTTTCATCTTTCTCTCATTTCTCTCACACAAAAACGCCGAACCCCTGAGTCGGCAGCTCGGCTGTCTCCTCTGATAGGCAGCACGATTATTAAAACTTAATCTTTTTATATAAAAAGTATAACTGACGTAGAAATCTACTGTCAAGGTCACGACACAGAATTCCGAAGCCACGCCAGATAGGGCTGAAAACCTTTGACGATCGGCAGGGCGATGATCTCAGGAACCTCGTAGGGATGGTGGGCACGCACCGCGCGCATCAGGGCGGGGAATCGCCGCGCGCTCGTTTTGATGATCAGGAGCGATTCACTCGCCCGATCCAGCCTCCCCTTCCACCAAAACCACGATTGCACGCGCGGCAGGATGTTCACGCAGGCCGCCAGGCGTTTGCGCAGCAACACGGTCGCCAGGGTGCCGGCGTGGCGGCTCCCCGGGCAGGTCACCAGCACCACCAGATACCGTTCGTTCATCCATCACCCATCACCCATCCCCTCGCTCGCTTGAGGAGGGCTTGCGCAATGTCACGCGCAGCTCTGATCCCTCTTGGCGCACCAGCACGTGCCCTTCTCGGGCCAGCCATCCCAGGCTCATCAGCGCCAGGTCCTTCGGTCGCTCGATGCCCTTCACGACCGCCGAGAAGAGCGTCTCACCGTGCCCGTCCAGGTAGTGCCAGATCTCCCCTGCGACAATCCCGATTTCTGTAATCATCCTCCCTCCCCTCCTCCGCCACCCTTATTCCGGAAGGGTGACGATGTGGACCTCGTGAAATCCGGTATCGCGACACAAGTCCCACAGCTCGATGAGCTTATCCACGTACGCAAAGCGATCGGCCCGAATCAGCACCGGCTTCCCACCACCGACGCTGCTCAGGTTGCGCCGCAGCTCTTTCAGCGTCACCAGCTCACCATCCAGATAGACGAGGTGGTCTTTCGTCAACGTGATCTCGAACCCGGAGACGCTCACGTGTTTGCCCGTGGCGGCTTTGGGAAGCGTCACGTCAATCCCCTGCCGGAGCATCGGGGCGGTGACCATAAAGATGATGAGGAGCACCAGCATGACGTCGACGAGCGGCGTGACGTTGATCTCGGACATGGCCGTCCGATGGCTGTCGATCCTCATCGGGTTTTCCTCGCCAACAACTCCAGGAGCACTTCTGAGAAATCTTCCATTTCCAGACTCATTTTTCGCGCCCGGCTCAGGCAATAGTTATAGGCCACCACGGCCGGGATGGCGGCCAGCAAACCCGCAGCGGTGGTGATCAACGCCTCGGCAATCCCGCCAGCCACGACGGCCAGTGATGCGGAGTTCGCCGCCCCAATTCCTCGGAAGGCGTTCATGATACCCCACACGGTCCCCAACAGCCCGATAAATGGCGAGGTGGAGCCGGTCGTCGCCAGGAACGTGAGGCGAGAGTACAGTTTCTCCGTTTCAATCGTCTCAGACCGCCGCAACATTCTCCTGAGTTCTTCTCGACCCTCGTGGTCCTGTTCAGCATGCACGGCCTTGAAGACGTTGGCTAATGGGCTCAAGGTCAGGGGGCGGGCGGCTTCCACGAGATCCTCGATGTTCCCGTTCTCTTTGAAGGTCCTCAAGAACTGCTCGGATTCTTTCGCGGCAGCCGCGAGGGTGTATTGCTTATACCCGATGATCGTCCAGGAAAAGACCGAAAAGAACAAGAGAAGCAGGAGGACCGCTTTGACGAGGACGCTGGCATGGAGAATTAAGTCCATCACGGAACCTTGCATCATCACCTCACGACGGCTTGGTATCCACCGCACGCACGCCCCAACCACCCTTCCATGATATCCTCCTCATGGCCGTTCGGCTAGGGCTATAGTCCTGCTCAAGACCATCAAGCGCTCCTGGGCGATTTTTGCCTCGGGAGCCGCTTGCTCAGCAATCCGCTGATAGATCCGCATCGCCTCTTGCCACCGCTCCTCCCGTTCCATGAGTTTGGCCGCCGCAAGCTGTCCACGAATCTGCCACGGGGCCTGGGTGATGGCCCTGTAGCGGTTCATGGCGACCATGAGATCCCCGGCTTCTTCGTAGCAGGAAGCCACTTGATAGTCAAGTGCTCCGCGCTGAGCCGGCAGCTCCTCCCAGGCCAGCTCATACCAATGGATGGCTTGCGCGTAGTCCAGTGCCTGCCGTGCTACCTCCCCGGCTTTCCTGGCGAGCTTGCCGCGCTGATGCCTGGGGATGGCGCCTGTCTGTGCGAAGACCGCACGCAGCTCGTCGAGCGCGGCCTGCGGCGAGGCTTGATTGGCCGCAAGATCCGCCAGCAACAGGCGCGCGTCCAGGGCTTCGTCCGTCTGAGGAGCCAGGCGAATCACTTCCTCGCAGAGCTGTCTCGCGTCAAGAGGTCTCCCCTCGCCCAGCGCCAGCAGGGCCAGATCATACTTGACGCGAGCGGCCTGGGGAGGCGTCGGGTGTTGGCTCTGAATCAACGCCAGCTCAGCCCGTGCGCGGTCCGGTTGCCGCCCAGCGATGGCCGCAAACGCCAGCGCCAGGCGCACGTCCACCGCGAACGCCTGATCGGTCGTCTGATCCAACAGGGCTCGGAACACCGCGATGGCGTCCTCGGTCTGGCCCCGTTGGAGTGTCACGCGTCCGAGTTGATAGGTCGCATAGAAGGCTCCTTGAGCAGCCGGGACGATCGCCATAGCTTCGCGATACCGCCGAGCCGCCTCGTCGGGCTGACCTAGCAGGAGAGCCACATCACCCAAGCCGCTGGCCGCCGCCTGGCGCAGGGTGTCATCGGCAGTCTGCTGCGCTTGCTCAAACGCCTCCCGGGCCTTTGCCGCGTCTCCTTGAGCGAGCCAGAATGCCCCCATCCGCAGCTGCCACTGGCTGCGCTGCACCGGCTCGAGCGGACGCACGGCGAGCAGGCGCAGCAGCGCCAGCGCCTCGTCATCCCGGTGCAATCGCTCCAGGAGCTCTGCGGCACTCAGAGTCGCGTCAATGACCAACGGATGCCCGGCATGCTGCTGACGCAATTCCTCGAAACGCGCCAAGGCTTGCGAATCCTGCCCCAATTCCATCAGGCAGCGTCCCTGGGCAAAGAGCGCCTCTCCGATGGCTCTCGAGTTTTCCGGCACGCGCGCATCCTGTGCGAGCTGCGCACGCGCGGCGTGAGACTGCTCAAACGCCTCCAGACTCTCCCGGCAGCGGCCTTGTTGAAATTCGCTCCACCCCAAGCCGAACGCGGCGCCCATCGCCCACGAGGCCTTGGGATCGAGCTCAAGGGCTTGACGGTAGGCCTGCGACGCCTCGGCAAACCGCCGCACGCCTGTCAACGCCTCCCCGAGATAGAAACTGACCTGCCCGCGCAACGCCTGATCCAGCCGCTGCTCCAGGACCTGCCGAAAATGCGCGGCGGCATCCTCAAAGCGCTTCGCTTGCAACTGACACGCGCCTTCCAGCACCGAGGCCTGCGTGGCAATCGACGACTGGGGTGAGATGCGCGCCACCTCTGCGAACTGCTGCTGCGCGTCCGTATAGGCCTGCTCATGGAAATAGACCAGCCCCAGACCCAAGCGCGCATGGGCCTGCCACACCGACGTCGGGAAGGCGCCCAGCAACCGCTGGTAGGCCAACCGCGCCCGGACCATCTTCATGGCCTTGCGGCTCACCTCGCCTTCCCAGTAGAGGATTTCGGGCCAGACACTCTCGGTCCAGGCTTTGACCGCAGGGGTGCTGGGCAGATCCGACAGGCCGGTCTTCAGACGATCCACGTCCATCAGCGCTTGATTGCCCCGCTGGAGCCGATCCTCGCTCAAGATCAACCACAGCCAGATGCGGACCGTCTTGGGCTCAAGGAACGCATCCGCCAGGATCGGCGGCACCAAGACCGCGACGCGCTCAAACTCTTCCTGCAAGAACGTCTGCTGGATGGCGGTATACTGCGTTTCGGTGGGAACCGTCTCATCCTCTGCCACCACCGCCGTCGCCGCCAGCATCCACACCAGCACGCCAACCACTGCCGCGCGCTTGCTGATCACGGTATGATCTCCATCTTGCCCGCCCGGCGCCCGGCCAGGACCGCTTTGAGAAACTGTCCCGTCGATGACGCGGCGATCCCAGCCACGTCCTCCGGGGTTCCGGAGGCCACCACGCGGCCGCCGCGCTGGCCGCCCTCGGGCCCCAGATCGATGACGTGATCCGCCGTCTTGATCACGTCCAGATGATGCTCGATCACCAGCACCGTGTTGCCTTGATCGACCAGCCGATGCAGCACGGCCAGGAGCTTCTCCACATCCGCAAAATGCAAGCCGGTCGTCGGCTCATCGAGCAGATAGAGGGTGCGGCCGGTGGCGCGTTTGGAGAGCTCCTTGGCGAGCTTGATGCGCTGCGCTTCCCCGCCCGAGAGCGTCGTGGCGGACTGACCCAGCTCGATGTAGCCGAGTCCCACTTCTTGGACTGTCCGCAGCTTTTCCGCAATCGCCGGCACGTTGGCAAACACCCCCAGCGCGTCTTCCACCGTCATCGCCAGCACGTCGGCGATGGACTGGCCCTTGTACGTCACCTGCAGCGTCTGCTCGTTGAACCGGCGGCCTTTGCACACTTCACAGTGGACGTAGACGTCCGGCAGGAAGTGCATCTCGATGCGCTTGATGCCGTCTCCCTGACACGCTTCGCAGCGGCCCCCTTTCACGTTGAAGCTGAACCGGCCCGGGCGGAACCCACGCATGCGGGCCTCGGGCGTCTGGCTGAACAGTTCGCGGACCGGAGAGAAGGCGCCGGTGTACGTCGCCGGGTTGGACCGGGGCGTGCGGCCGATGGGAGACTGGTCGATGACGATCACCTTGTCGATCTGTTCAACCCCCAGGAGGGCCTCGTGCTGGCCCGGCTTTTCCCGGCTGCCGTAGAACCGCTTGGCCAGGGCGCGGTAGAGGATCTCATCCACCAGGGTCGACTTGCCGGAGCCGGACACGCCGGTCACGCAGACGAAGAGTCCCAGGGGAATGCTGACATCGATATCCTTGAGGTTATGTTCCTTCGCGCCTTTCACGATGAGGGCGGAGCGACCATGGGCGCTGCGCCGCCGGGCAGGCAGCGGGATGCTGCGCGCGCCGGTGAGGTATTGCGCCGTCAGGCTTCGCGAGGACGCCAGCAGCGTCTCCAAGGGTCCACACGCCACCACTTCTCCCCCGTGCTTGCCTGCGCCGGGCCCCAGGTCCACGATGTAGTCGGCCCGACGGATGGTCGCCTCATCGTGCTCCACCACCACCAGCGTGTTGCCAAGGTCCCGCAACCGCTCCAGCGTATTGAGCAATTTGCCGTTGTCCCGCGGATGCAAGCCGATGGACGGCTCATCCAAGATGTAGAGGACGCCGACCAAGCCGGAGCCGACCTGCGTGGCCAGCCGGATCCGTTGCGCCTCGCCGCCCGACAGGCTGGCGGAGGGCCGGTCCAGCGTCAGATACCCCAGCCCCACGTCGAGGAGGAATTGCAGGCGGTTGCCGATCTCTTTCACGATCGGTTCAACGATGAGGCGCTGGCGGTCGCTCCCCCCACCACCTACAGCCTCGCCAACGGCGGGCTCAGCGATACGCCGAGCCGCGCCGCTTCGCGGCGCCGCTGTAGGTGGTGGGGTCACGGTCAAGGCGGCCAGCCACTGCTTGGCCTGCTCGATGGACAACCCGGTCACCTGATGGATCGATTGGCCGTTGACCACGACCGACAGGCTCTCCGGCTTCAGCCGCGCCCCGTGGCAGGACGGACACGGCAGCACGCTCATGTGTTTGGCGATCTCTTCTTTGACGTAGTCCGACTCCGTCTTGCGGAAGCGGCGCTCCAAGTTCGGGATGACCCCCTCAAACGGCTCGCCCCAGATCTCGTCCTCCGACCCGAAGAGGATGGCCTTCTGGATCTTGCGGTCCAGCTGCCGAAACGGCACGTCCATGCTCACGCGGTAAAAATCGGCCACTTCGCGCAGGAGACGGGTGTAGTACATCATCATGTGCATCCCGCCGCGGCGCCAGGGCTCGATCGCGCCCTCGCGCAGCGACTTGGACTTATCCGGCACGACCAAATCCGGATCGATCTCCAGGCGCGTCCCCAGCCCATCACAGGTGGGACAGGCCCCGTAGGGCGAGTTGAAGGAAAAGATCCTGGGCGAGAGTTCCTCGAAGCTGAAGCCGCACTGCGCGCAGGCGTACAGCTCGCTGAACACCAGTTCGTTCTGGGCTCTGGGGTGGGGGCTCTGGGACTTCTTGCCCTGAACCCTGAGCCCTGAGCCCTGAGCGTCTGTGCTGACGACGACAATACCCTTCCCGACCTTGAGCGCGGCTTCGATGGACTCGGTCAGTCGTGTTCCGCTTTCGCCGTTGGGCGGCAGCTGGTCCACGACCACCTCGATGGTGTGGGCGCGCTTCTTGTCCAAGCGGATCTCCTCATCCAGATCGCGCAGTGAGCCATCCACCCGCACCCGCACAAACCCCTGCCGCTTCACGTCGCGGAAGACCTCCAGGTATTCGCCCTTGCGCCCCCGCACCACGGGCGCGAGGATCGTCACGTCGGTCTTGCGCGGCAGCGCGCGCAGGTGCGCGACGATCTCCTGGGCCGACTGCTGGCTGATCGGGATCCGGCAGCGCGGGCAATGCGGCTGGCCGGCCCGGGCAAACAGCACGCGCAGGTAATCGTAGATTTCCGTTTGGGTCGCGACGGTCGAGCGGGGATTGCCGCCCGCGGTGCGCTGCTCAATCGCGATGGCCGGCGAAAGGCCCTCGATCGAATCGACGTCGGGCTTTTCCAGGCGCTCCAGGAACTGCCGGGCGTACGCCGAGAGGCTCTCCACGTAGCGGCGCTGGCCTTCGGCATAGAGGGTATCGAAGGCGAGGGAGGATTTGCCGGAGCCGGAGAGGCCGGTCATGACGATGAGGCGGTTGCGCGGCAGGACGAGATCGATGTTCTTGAGGTTATGCTCCCGCGCCCCTCGAATACGAATCGCATCGCTCGACATCGAAGCTATTATATCGAAAAACAAACATCCCCGCCTGAGTCCGCAGAACAGACGGATTCAAGCGGGGATGTCCGATCCAGCGATGAGTTATCGCCGCTTGCTCTTGCGGCGCCGTTGGCCTCCGCGGGCCATCTTCGCCCTGGAGACATCACCCTGCTTGTCGATGAAGTAGAGGTATCCACGCTCCTTCTTGATTCCCACCTTTGCGACTTTCTCAGCCACGCTTGTCACCCCCCTTCCTGATACGTTTACGTCCCCACACGAATCGGCGTCAACAGTTGTCGGATCATCGCCAGTGCGGAGCAGATCGCCAGCTCGCTGGTCTTGGGGTTCGCCTGCGAGGGGCGGCTTTCCACCCGCACGCTCAGGCGTCCGCAATCCCCTTCCACCTCAAGCTCATGCACGTTGGTCCGCAATCCCGGGTCCGCCACGACGCGGACCGTCATCTTGGGACGCCGACGCGAGCCGGGGATGGTGGAGGCTAAGAGCATGGTCGCGGCCACGTTCGTATTCTGGGGAAAGCCGTTGACGACGTCAGCCGGCGAACCTTCGAACAAGAGTTTCGGAGCGCGCAACTGAGCCAACCGCAGGTGTTTCGCCCGGACAAACGGCGCCTCTGCGAAGGCGTGGGGCGGCTTGCGGGTCGTCAGGCGAATCCGCCGGATCGTGCCCATCGCCATCGCCTTGATCCCGTCAAGCCCGCAGAGCGCGCCGCTGGGGATGTGGAGCCGCCCGCGGGAGCGCTGCGCCGCGCGGCGCCACGAGGCGGGAGCCGTCAGGAGCCCGCCGGTGCTCATGATAAGGACGTCGCGATTCGCCGACAGCGCAAGGAGCGCCACGCGCGCGGCGATGGAGACTGCAGCCGCTTCAATGACCAGGTCGCTACGGCGGATGAGCTGGGGGAGTGACACGATGGCTGGACGGCTTCGGAGGGACTGCGTGAGGGTGCGAGCGCGGGTTGGGTCTTGATCCGCCAACGCGACCACCCTCGCAACGTTCGCATAGTCACGGTCAATGGCTCTGGCGAGCGCCGATCCGATCGCCCCGCAACCGACGATCCCGACACGGACCATCCGCGGTGGCTGGCTTAGTTGGATAAATCCACGCCTTCAGTGACGACCTGCCGGATGCGATTTTGCTCACCCACGAAGACCAGCTTGGGGTTATGCTCGCGCAGCTCCTCGTCGGTGAGCTGCGCGTAGGAGATGACGATGATCTTATCCCCCACCACCGCCAGTCTCGCCGCTGCGCCATTCAGGCAGACGGTGCCGGAGCCCGGCGCGCCCTCGATACAGTACGTCTCAAAACGGGTCCCGTTGTTGAGGTTGACCACCTGCACCTGCTCGTAGGGCGCCAAGTCCGCGGCCCGCATCAACTCGGCATCCAAGGTGAGGCTGCCGGTGTACTGGAGGTTGGCCTCGGTCACCGTCGCGCTGTGGATTTTGGATTTGCAGATGGTGCGCAGCATCGTGGGTTTCTCGACGGGGATATTATGACACGTCGACGAGAAGATTGTCAATCAGTCGTGTCGAGCCCACCCGCGCCGCGACGAGGATCGCGACGTCGCCGCGCACGATCTGGAGCGGCTCGAGGGTGGCGGCGTCGACCACGGCGAGATACTCCACCCGCACGGTCCGTGCTCGACGGAGCAGCTCCCGCATCGCCTCGATCACCCGGCGCGGGTTGCGCTCGCCCGCACGGATGCGCGCCTTGGCGGCGCACAGCGCCCGGTACAGGACCGTCGCGTGCTGGCGTTCTTCGGCAGCCAGGTACGCGTTGCGCGAGCTCATCGCCAGCCCGTCCGCCTCGCGCACCGTCGGCATCAGCCGGATCGTCACGGGGACGTTGAGGTCCTTGACCATCCGCTGAATCAGGAGCGCCTGCTGGTAGTCTTTCTGCCCGAAATAGGCGATCGAGGGCTGCACCACGTGAAACAGCTTCATGACCACGGTCGTCACGCCCCGGAAATGCCCGGGCCGGGAGGCGCCTTCCAGCCGGTCGCTCAATCCCTCCACCTTCACATGCGTGCAAAATCCAGTTGGGTACATCTGGCTGACGTCCGGGGCGAAGATGAGATCGCAGCCCCCAGCCTTGGCGAGATTGAGATCGCGCTTGAGGTCGCGAGGGTAGCGCGTGTAGTCTTCTTTGGGTCCGAACTGCAACGGGTTGACGAAGAGGCTCGCGACCGTCACTCGGGTCTGGCGGTGGGCGGCGCGGATCAGGCTCATGTGCCCGTCATGCAGCGCCCCCATGGTGGGTACGAAGCCGATGGTCTCACCCGCACGCCTCAACCCTTGGGCGATGCGGGTCATGTGGTGGGTTTGCCGGATGACTTGCATCCTTCAGTGATGAGTGATGAGTGATGAGTGATGAGGAGAGACTGGAAGGGCGGCGAGTAACTCGGCGATCGTCTGCTTGAGGATCGGATGCGCGACATGCGGGGCAAGCTGCGCCAGCGGCTCGAGGACGAAGCGGCGCTCGTGCATGCGCGGATGCGGGATGGTCAGGGCGGGCTCGTTGAGGATCCGGTCATCGTAGAGCAGGATGTCCAGGTCGATCACCCGGGGACTCCAGTGCTGGGTCGATGGCACGCGCCCGAGCTGCCGCTCCAGCAGTTTGAGCGCCTCAAGGAGCTGCTGCGGTGAGAGCGTGGTGTCCAGCTCGACGACGGTGTTGAGGTATTCAGGTTGCGGAGGGCCGAGCGGCTCGGTGTCATAGATGGTCGCCATCCGGCTCACCTGAACGCCAAGCGTGCGACCAAGCAACTGGATGGCGCGGGAGATGTGCTCAAGCCGGTCACCCTCGTTGGAGCCGATGCCGACAAAGACGCGACTCATGCGCTACAGGCGTGAGGGTCACGAGAGGATTTTCGAGAGCCGATCCACCGCTTCCTGAAGCTGCGCTGCGGGAACGGTCAGAGACAGCCGCACGAATCCTTCACCATGTTCCCCGAATCCGGCTCCCGGCGTGATGACGACGCGCGCCTCTTCCAAGGCCCGCGTGGCAAACGCCATCGAGGACCCGCCGCCGGGCACCGGGCTCCAGAGATAAAACGTCGCTGAGGGCTTGGGGATTCCCCAGCCGGCCTTTGCCAAGCCCTCGACGACCAGGTCGCGGCGCTGTTGGTACGTCGCCACAGCATCGGCGAGCGGTTGCTGGTCGCCCTGCAGGGCTTCGATGGCGGCGAATTGCACGGGCTGGAAGATGCCGGAATCGAGGTTGGTCTTCAGCTGATTCAGCGCGGCGATGACCGTGGCGTTGCCGCACACCCAGCCCACCCGCCAGCCGGTCATGTTATAGGTCTTGGAAATGCTGTGGAATTCCACGCCCACTTCCTTCGCGTCGGGCACTTGGAGGAAGCTGATGGGTTTGGTGCCGTCAAACGCGAGCTCCGAATAGGCCGCGTCATGCGCGATGATGATGTGGTACTCCTTCGCCAACTGGATCGCGTCCCGAAAACAATCTTCGGTCGCGACGGCGGCGGTAGGGTTATTCGGATAATTCAGGAACATGAGCTTGGCCGCTCGCGCGGCCCGCTGGCTGATCGCGCCGAAATCCGGCAGAAACTGATTCTCGGCGAGGAGCGGCATGGACGCCACCGTCCCCCCCGCGAGGATGGTCCCGCTGCGATACGGCGGGTAGCAGGGGTCCGGCACCAGCACCACCTCGCCCGGATTCACCAACGCCAGCGGCAGATGCGCGAGGCCTTCCTTGGAGCCCAGCAGCGGCAGCACCTCGGTCGCCGGGTCCAGCGTCACGCCGAAGCGCCGCTGATACCACTCGGCGACCGCCTGCCGCAACGGCAGGAGCCCTTGTGTGAAGCTGTAGCGATGGTTGGCCGGATCATCGACGCTGGTTTTCAGGCGCGCGATGACGTGCGCCGGCGTGGGCAAATCAGGATCGCCCACGCCCAGGTCGATGACGTCCTGCCCCTGCGCTTCCAGGCGCTGTTTGGCGCGGTCCAGCTCGACAAACAGATACGGCGGCAGTTGCTTGAGTCGCTCCGCCTTCTCAATGGCGAATAAGGATTCAGTAGCCTCGTTCATCGTCTCTGTAACCAGTAACCTGAAACCAGATTTTTCTGGTTACTGGTAACTGGTTTCTGGTTACGCTCTCGTGGCTTTGAGGACATGCGACATGTCGTACAATCCGGGCCGCTGCGTCGCGATGAACTGCGCGGCCTTGAGCGCTCCCTGCGCGAAGACATCGCGGCTGTGCGCCCGGTGCGTCAGCTCCAGGCGCTCGGCGCCACCGGCGAGCACCACCGTGTGATCCCCCACGATATCGCCGGCCCGGATCGCGTGGATCGGGATCCGCTCGACGGGTTGCTTGCGACTGGCTGCCAGGCCCTCGGCGAGCCGCTTGGCGGTGCCACTGGGGGCGTCTTTCTTGTGGCGATGATGGCTCTCGATGACTTCCACATCATACGCCAGTCCGAGCCGCTGCGCCGCCAGCTGCGCCAGCTCGAAGAGCAGGTTCACGCCGACGCTCATGTTCGGGCTGAAGACAATCGGGATATCTTTCGCGGCCTCCACGATCGCCGCGCGCTCCTGCTCGGACAACCCGGTCGTGCCGATCACCGCCGCTTTCTTGAGCTGCCTGGCGATCCGAAGGTGCTCCAGCGTCGCCTGCGGCTGGGTGAACTCAATCAGCACATCAGCGCTTCGCAACGCTTCAGCCGTATCACTGCCGATCCGCACGCCGAGCGTCTTGCCGCCCAGCAAGACCCCCAGATCCTGCCCCAGCGCCTGATGCCCGGCCGCTTCAAGCGCGCCGGCGACGCTAAAAATCGAATCGCCGAGCGCCAGCGCGGCGATGCGCGAGCCCATCCGCCCTGCGCAACCTGCAATTACGAGTTTGATCGCCATGACCAGTTGCTCTAGGGTCGAGGGTGAAGGGTGAAGGGTATTGTGGTTTTTCCCTTGACCCTTGACCCTTGACCCTTCACCAGGTTGGTGGCGCCTTTGCGAAGGCCATAGGCTTCAAGCGCCGCTTTCAGCTTGTCGAGATTCGCGGCGTCCATGGAGCACAAGGGCAGGCGCAGCCCAGGCTCAATCATCCCCAAGAGCCCCATCGCGGTTTTCACCGGAATCGGATTGGTCTCGATGAACATCGCCTTGATGAGCGGCAGCAAGCGGTCGTGCCATGCAGCCGCCTCGCGAACCTTGCCCTGCTCAAACGCGCTCACCAGCGCCGCGACGTCTTTCGGGACGATGTTCGCCACCACCGAAATCACCCCTGTCCCGCCGATCGCCAAGACCGGCAGCGTCAACACGTCATCCCCGGACAACAGCGTGATGCGTCGATTGGTCAGTTGTAGAATACGGCTCATCTGTTCCAGGTTGCCGCTGGATTCCTTGATCGCCACGATGTTCGGGACATCCGCGACGAGCTTGGCGATCGTCTCCGGCTCGATGTTGACGGCCGTGCGCGAGGCGATGTTATACGGGATGATCGGCAGGTCCACGGCCTCCGCCACCGCCTTGAAATGCAGATACAGCCCCCGCTGGGTCGGCTTGTTGTAGTAGGGCGAGATCAGCAGCGCCCCATCCGCGCCCACCTGCTTGGCGTGCTGGGTCAGGCGGATGGCTTCCCGGGTGTTGTTGGAGCCGGTCCCCGCGATCACCGGGATTCGGCCGCGGGCGGTGTGCACCACCAGCTCCACCACCCGGTCATGCTCCTCATGGGAGAGCGTGGCGGATTCTCCAGTCGTCCCACACGGCACGAGCCCGCTGGTGCCTGAGGCGACGTGGAATTCCACCAGCCGTTCCAAGGCAGGCTCGTCGACCCGATCGTCTTTGAACGGCGTCACCAGCGCGACCAGCGAGCCGCGAAGTTTCAAGGCCATGACGTCATATCCTCCCTGCAAAACGCCCCTGACAGACCCATCGCACCGCGCCCTCAAGGATGACGTCGCTCACCCTGCGCGTCTCGCCCTCACCCGACACCCGTAAGGACACAGTCAACGTCTCCCCGCTTTTCGTTTCCACCGTGATGCGCCGTGTGGCCGTCCCGCCATCCGCGCCGGTCAGGGCGTGAATCACGGCCGCCGCCGTCACACCGGTCCCGCATGCCAGCGTCTCGCCTTCTACACCCCGCTCATAGGTCCGGATCTTCAGCCGGTCCGGATTGGCATGGCTGATTTCGATGAAATCCACGTTGGTCCCACGGGGATGAAACTCCGGATGGAACCGCAGGCGCCGTCCGACCTGCATCACGTTGACTTCCTCCACCCGCCTCACCACCGCCACCGCATGGGGCACCCCGGTATCCACGTATCCCAGAGGCCACAACTGCCCGTCCAGTTTGATGTGAAGGTGTAATTTCAGGTCGCGGGGCTGGGGCATCGCCATCCGCACCCGGGCTCCGAGCACCTGCGCCGTCACGAGGCCTCCGGCGGTGTCAATGGAGACTTCGCGTCGGTGCCCGTTCCAGCGATGCACGAATCCCGCGGCGCACCGGGCGCCGTTGCCGCACATCTCCGCCTCGGACCCATCCGGATTGAAGATGCGCATCCGGCAGTCCGCGCCGCGGGACGCTTCGAGGATCAGCAACCCGTCCGCCCCGATGCCATAGCGGCGGTCGCACATCGCGCGCGCCACCGCAGGCCACTGGGCCTTCAGGGAGCCGAAGCGTCGATGAACGGCGTCCACAATGAGGAAGTCATTCCCCGCCCCGACCATTTTGGTAAATGGAATCTCGCGGCTCATACCGCCACCGCCTTGGGCACGGTCTCATGCCTGACCAGGTCTTCCAGCGTTTCCCGCCGCCGGATCACGAACGCGCGCGTCCCCTTCACGAGCACCTCAGGGGGGCGCAGCCGCCCGTTGTAGTTTGAGGCCATGGCAAACCCGTACGCGCCGGCGCCCATGACGGCGAGGAAGTCGCCGGGCTCAAGGACCGGCAGGCGACGGCGAGAGGCCAGCACGTCCGCGCTCTCGCAAATCGGACCGACCACCTCGTAGACCCGAGACTCCAGACTCGAGACCCGAGTCACCGGAACTATTTCATGATAGGCGCCGTACAGCGCCGGACGGATCAGGTCATTCATGCCCGCATCCACCACCAAGAACCGCTTGCCCCGCGTCTGTTTGCAATAGAGCACCTGCGCCACAAGGATCCCCGCGTTGCCGACGATGAACCGCCCCGGCTCAAGGATCAGGCGGACCTTCAATCGCCGCAGATGCGGCAGCACCGCGCGGGCGAACTCCTGGGCCGTCTGCGGGCGCTCATCCTTATAGACGATCCCCAACCCCCCGCCCAGATTGAGCCACTCAATCCGCACGCCGTGCCGCCGCAGCCGCTCAATCAGCGAGCCGACCCGCTGGATCGCCCGCACGAACGGCTGCGCGTGCGCGATCTGCGAACCGATGTGCAGATGAAAGCCCAGAAGCCGCACCGACGAAAACGCCTGCCACTCCTGGAGGATCAGGCGCTCGGCGGTGCCCAGGTCGATCCCGAACTTGCTCTCCGCAGTTCCCGTCGTGATGTAGCGATGGGTGTGGGCTTTCACATCCGGGTTGAGGCGCAGCGCGACCGGGGCGGCCGTCTTCAACCGTGCGGCCTGCGCGTTGATCGCTGCCAGCTCCGGCACCGATTCCACGTTGAAGCAGAAGATCCCCGCCCGCAGCGCGGCGCGGATCTCATCCGGGCGCTTGCCGACGCTGGCATACACGATCCGGCTCGCAGGACATCCCGCCCGCAGGGCCTTGTAGAGCTCCCCGCCTGAGACGATGTCCAGCCCCGCCCCCTGCCGGAGGAGCACCCTGAGGATAGCGAGGCTGCCGTTGGCTTTCACCGAGAAACAGATGAGCGGCCTGATGCGCCGGAAGGCCTGCCGCAGTTTCCCGAAGTGGTCCACCAGCGTGTGGTGGCTATAGAGGTACGCGGGCGTGCCGACCGCCTTGGCGATCCGATCCACCGGCACGCGCTCGCAGTAGAGCCGTCCGCCCCGAACCGTGAAATCGTGCATCGTCACCGTGCCAACCGGCTGCGCCAGCGAGTCAGGGCGCGCGCGACCTGCGTGGGATTGGTGCTACCCTGGCTTTGCTTGGCGGCGACCGAGCCGCGCGGATCCAGGAGCGCTTTCGCCCGGCGGTCAAAGTGCGGCGAAACGCGCCGCAGCTGTGCCACCGAGCACTCGCTCAAAGTCCGGCCCTGCCGCTCGCAGTGCGCGACCAGTTGCCCCACCACGCGATGAGCGGCCCTGGACGACACGCCCTGTTTCATGAGATGCTCGGCTAAGTCCGTCGCCCCCAGCGCATCAGCTCCGAACAACCGCGCAATCCGGTCCCGGCGGATGCCCACATGGGCCACCAGGCGCGCGAGGACGTCCAGGGACGCCTGGACCTGGTCCACCGCCTCAAACAGGATGCGCTTGTCCCACTGCAAATCCCGATTATACGCCAGCGGCAGCCCTTTGAGCACCGTGACCAGCGCCACCCACCCGCCGCTCACCAGGCCCGCCTGTCCCCGGATGAGCTCCAGCACATCAGGGTTTTTCTTCTGCGGCATCATGCTCGAACCGGTGGCAAACGCATCGTCCAGCTTGAGGATCCCGAACTCCTCCGTCGCCCACAAGATGAAGTCCTCGGCCAGCCGGGACAGATGCACGGCTGTCAGCGCCAGGTCTGCGAGAAGCTCAACGGCGAAATCGCGGTCCGAGACCGCATCCAGGCTGTTGTCCGCCACGCGCGCAAATCCCAGCAGCCTGGCGACGTACCGGCGGTCGATCGGCAGCGACGTGCCGGCGAGCGCGCCCGCCCCCAGCGGCAGGACGTTGATGCGCTTGAGCGCATCCTGCAGGCGCTCATGGTCGCGCTCGAGCATCTCGACGTAGGCCAAGAGCTGATGCGCCAACAGCACCGGCTGCGCCCGCTGCAGGTGCGTGTAGCCGGGAATGATGACGTCGCGATGCGACTGCGCCGCACCCACAAGGGTGCGTTGCAGCGCGCGGATGCGCCCTTGCACCTGCGCCGTCGCATCCCGGCAGTACAACCGCATGTCCAGCGCGACCTGGTCGTTGCGGCTGCGCGCGGTATGCAGCTTTTCCGCGACTTCACCAATCAAGTTGCTCAGCATCTGTTGAACTTGGCTATGAATATCCTCAGCCGACGCATCCGGCGTGAAACGGCCCTGCTCGATCAGGCGCAGGATGCGCGTCAGCCCCCGAACGAGGCGCGCGGCATCCGCCGTCGGGATGATCCGGCAGGCTCCGAGCATCTTGGCGTGGGCGATCGAGCCCAGCACGTCGTATTTCGCCAGCCGATAGTCCACCCCGATGCTGGAGGTGAAGCGTTCCACCAGCGGGTCGGTGGCTTTGCGAAACCGCCCGCCCCACAACTTTCGCGTTGAACTAGCCACGGCCTTCATACGGCAATCCCCATAATTTAATGAAGCCCTCCGAGGCGCGCTGGTCGAATTGATCCCCCTGCGCATACGTCGCCAGACGCTTCTGATAGAGCGCATGGGGCGATCGCCGGCCCACGACCTGGCAGACGCCTTTGAACAGTTTCAGCCGGATGACGCCGCTCGCCACGCGTTGCGTCCGGTCCACGAACGCATCCAGCGCCGCCTTCAGCGGCGTGAACCACAACCCATCATACACCAGCTCTCCATACTTCAGCGCCAGGCCTTGCTTGAAATGCAGGAGCTCGCGATCCAGCACCAGCCGTTCCAGCTCGCCATGCGCCTCCAGGAGGATGTGGGCGGCCGGCGCTTCGTAGACCTCGCGCGACTTGATGCCCACCACGCGGCTCTCGATCATGTCGGAGCGGCCGATGCCATGGAGCGCGCCGATCCGGTTCAACCCTTGGATGAGTCGCACCAGTCCCAGCCGTTTCCCGTTCAGCGCCACCGGCACGCCCTGCTCAAACGTGACCGTGACGGACGCGGTCCTGGCCGGTGCGCGCTCCTGGGTGCGAAGCCATCGGAAGCTGTCTGCCGGCGGTTCCCGCCACGGATCCTCGAGGATCCCGGCCTCCACGCTCACCCCCCACAAGTTCTGGTCGATGCTGTAGGGGCTCTTGCGCTGCACGTCCACCGGAATCCCCTGCCGCTTGGCGTAGGCGATTTCCTCTTCCCGCGAGCGGAACTCCCACTGCCGCACCGGGGCGACGATCTCCAGGCGCGGATCCAGCGCCCGCACGCTCACCTCGAACCGCACCTGGTCGTTGCCCTTGCCGGTGCAGCCATGGGCCACGGCCCGGGCCCGGGTGCGGTGGGCCACCTCCACCAAATGCTTGGCGATCAGGGGGCGCGAGAGCGCCGTGCCCAGGAGGTATTTGCCCTCATACACGGCGTGGGCTTTCAGCGCCGGCACGACGTACTCCCGCGCGAACTCCTCCCGCAGGTCCTTGATGACCACGTCGGCGGCGCCGGCGAGCCTGGCCCGTTTGACGAAGCGCGTCAACGGCTCCTCCTGCCCCACGTCCGCCATGAAGGCGATCACGCGGTAGCCCCGTTGGGTGAGCCAATGCACGCACACCGACGTATCCAGTCCGCCGGAATACGCCAAGATCACCGTCTTGTTCATCATCGGGACGACCCCCTCAAGAGCATCAACAACAAGGCCTGTTGAACATGGAGGCGGTTTTCCGCCTGGTCGAACACGATCGAGCGCGGGCTTTCCAGCACGTCCTGGGCGATTTCCTCGCCCCGGTGCGCGGGCAGGCAATGCATCACGACGGCCCGGGGCTTAGCGCGCGCCACGAGCGCGCGGTTGACCTGGAACGCCCGGAACGCCTTGCGGCGCGCGGCGCGCTCGCGCTCCTGCCCCATGCTGGTCCACACATCGGTGTAGATCACGTCCGCCCCCCGGACCGCGTCAAGGGGATCATCGGACCAGCTCACGCGCGCCTGATGGGCCTTGGCCTGACGAGCCAGCGCCGTCCAGATCGACGGATCCGGACGATAGCCGCGCGGCGTGGCCACCTGCAGATGAATCCCCAGCAGGCTTGCGCCCTGCGCCAGCGAATGCAGGACGTTGTTCCCATCACCGACGTAGCTCAGCACCAACCCCTTGAGCCGCCCGAAGCGCTCGTGCATCGTGAAGAGGTCCGCCAGGGCCTGGCACGGATGATGCCGCTCGGACAATCCGTTGATCACCGGCACCGTCGCGTATCGGGCGAACTCCTCGACCTGCTGATGGCTGAACGTCCTGGCGATGATGCCGTCCACGTAGCGCGACAAGGTCCGCGCTACGTCCTTGACCGGCTCGCGGCGATCCAGCTGCGCGTCATCAGGCCCCAGATAGATCGGGGATCCGCCCAGGCGGCGCACCGCCACCTCAAACGACACGCGGGTGCGCACCGAGGGCTTCTGGAACACCAGCGCCACCGTCTTGCCGGCGAGCGCCCGCTGTCCCAGCGACCGGGAGCGTTTGCATCGCGCCGCCAAACGCAGGCACTGCTCCAACTCAGCAGCGCGAAAATCATCGACGGTGAGAAAATGCCTCGGTTTCATGCCGCTGCCCCCTGCGGCACGTGAGCCATCAGCACCTCCTCGAGAATCGCCAGGGCCCGGTCCAGCTCCGCCCGCGTGATCGTCATCGCCGGCAACAGGCGCAGGATGCGCTCCTGCGTGCAGTTGATGAGGAGGCGTTGCCCGCGGCACGCCTCGACGATCGGGCGGGCGTCCACGGACAACTCGATCCCGATCATCAGCCCCAGCCCCCGCACGTCCTGGATGATCGGGCAGCGCGCCTTCAAGGCTGTGAACCGCGTCATGATCAACGCTCCGAAATGTCCGGCGCGCTCCAGCAGGTGCTGCTTCTCGATCGCCTCGAACACCGCCAGCGCGCAGGCGCACGCCACAGGGCTGCCCCCGAACGTCGAGGCATGCGTTCCCGGCGTGAGCACCTGGGCCAGCGGCCGCTTGGCGATCATCGCCCCGATGGGAAACCCGCCGCCCAGCGTCTTGGCCAGCAGCATGACATCCGGCTCGATGCCGGTGTGCTGATAGGCGAACCATGTGCCGGTGCGCCCCATGCCGGTCTGGATCTCATCGTAGATCACCAACAGCTTGTGCTCATCCGCCAGCTGCCGGACCCCCCGCACGAACGCCTCGCTCGCAATCCGGATGCCGCCTTCCCCCTGAATCGGCTCCAGCAGGACCGCCACGGTGCGGGGCGTGATCGCGCGCCGCAGCGCGTCCAGGTCGTTGAACGGCACGCAGACAAAGCCCGGCAGCAACGGCTCGAACCCCTCCTGATATTTGGGCTGCCCCGTCGCGCTCAGCGCCCCGGTCGTGCGGCCGTGGAAGGAGTGCTCCATCACGATGATCTCATGGCGGCGTAAGCCGCCGGATGCGGTCAGATGCCCCCATCGGCGCGTCAGCTTGATGGCCGACTCCACCATTTCCGCGCCGCTGTTGGCCAAGAACACCGTGCCGTCGAAGGAGGCCTCGACCAGCCGCTTCGCCAGCCGCCACTGCAGCACGTGGTAGTAGTTGTTCGGCACATGGAGCAGCTTCGTCGACTGTCCCCGCAGGGCTTTCATGACCCAGGGATGGCAATGCCCGATCCCCGACACGCCCCAGCCCGGGAACAAATCCAGGTACACATGCCCGTCCAGATCCCACACGCGGCTGCCCTTGCCCTTGACGATCACCAGGGGGCTGCGCACGTAGGTGTTCATGACGTAGCGCTCGTACTGGCCGATCACGTCCCTGGCTGTCATCATCCCAGAGCGCTCAGCACCGGCTTCGTTGACGTGCGGATGATCTCCGTCCCGATCCCGGTTTTCGTGAAGATCTCCAGCAGCAGCGCATGCGGGATCGTCGCATCGATGATGTGCGTCTTCTTCACCCCCTGCCGCAGCGCGCTCCGGCACGCGTGGACCTTCGGGATCATCCCTTCCTGGATCACCCGCCGCTCCAGCAGCAGCTTGGCATCGTTGATCGTCAGCGTCGGGATGAGCGAAGCCGCATCGCCGGGCTGGCGCAGGATCCCGCGCACGTTCGTGAGCAACACCAGCTTCTCCGCTTTGAGCGCGGACGCCACGACGCTGGCTGCGTCATCGGCGTTGATGTTATAGAGCAGGTTGCCACGCACCCCGACCGGCGACACCACCGGGATCGCCGGACGCGACAAGATTTTGCGGATCTTGGCCGTGTGCACGTCCCCAACGACGCCGACGTAGCCAAGCCGCTTCGCGTCTCGATGGGGTGCGGCCAGAATCACGCGGTCCCGCGCGGTCAGGCCGATGGCGCTGCCGCCCAGCGCGCGAATCTGTGCGACGAGCTTCTCATTGACCTCCGCCAGCGCTTCGTTGACGATCCGCATGGTCGCCTTGTCCGTTACGCGACGCCCGTCGATGAACGTCGTGGATTTGCCGGCCGAGGCGATGCGTTTGGAGATCTCCTGTCCCCCTCCGTGCAGCAAGACCGGACGCAGCCCCACCGCGCTCAGGAACACCAGGTCCTGCAAAATCCCTTTCAGGACCGCCGCGCTCTCCAGGGTGCTGCCGCCGTATTTGACGACGATCGTCTTGCCGGCGAAGGCCTGGATGTAGGGCAGCGCCTCGATCAGCGCGTCAGATTTTTTGATGGACTCTTCCATGCTTTCACGTCGGGTAGCTGGCGTTCAGGCGCACGTAGGCTTCGGTCAGGTCGCAGGTCGTCATGCGCGCCCGTCCCCGGCCCGCCTGCAAATTCACTTGCACATGAAGCTCGCGCGGGCTCATCAGCCGCTTCACCAGCTCCTTGCCGAGGGTGTTGGTGTCCCCGCGGCTGACGATCGTGTGTCCCCCGATGCGGATCTCGAGGGCCTCCGGACGAAACCACGCCCCCGAGGCGCCGGCGGCGGCCGCGATGCGGCCCCCCGTGGGATCTCCGCCCCCCACCATCCGGCGCCCCCGACTGGGCCCC
>OBEQ012969521.1_pt1 | contig 45374 bp, 42 predicted proteins | sample 1670901 | NCBI WGS metagenome assembly OBEQ01 (sample SAMEA104232315, study PRJEB22302) | groundwater metagenome | biome: forest; feature: aquifer; material: groundwater | place: USA | collected 2011-08-07 | depth 5.4 m
CCGTCGGCTTCTCACGCAGCCGAGCGAGCTCGACCGCACGCTGCTTGAACTCCGGGGGGTGGGGCCTGGGCATCTGGACATCCTCTCCGAAACGACCATCGTCGCCTCAGGCTCGGTGTCCGCCAACCCGGGGGAAGCTCATCAGCGCGTCGAACGAGCTCTGGCAGACCGATCTCACCTCGGTGTGGTGCGGCGAAGACGGCTGGGCGTACTTCACCGCGGTGATCGACTGCTACGACCGGTCCATCCTGGGCTGGTGCTTCACGCGTCGTTGCCGCGCGCTCGACGTCGAAGAAGCGATGCGCAACGCGTGGGCGAGCACGTGGCCGCACGGAATCGACCCCGAAAAGGTCACCGTCGTACTCCGACACGACAACGGCACGCAGTTCACCGCGGGCCGCTACCGCTCCACTGCGGCCGACCTCGGCATCCAGCTGTCACGGACCGCCTACCGCCATCCCGACGGCAACGCGTTCATCGAACGCCTCTACCGCACCTACAAGGAGGAATGCGTCTGGCCCCATGACTTCGCCAGCTACGACGAGGCCCTCGCCGCGATCACGGCGTGGGTGATCGACTACAACCATGAGCGGCCCCACGACTCCCTCGGCCGAGACACCGTCCCCGCCGAGTTCCGAGCCCAGGCCCTCGACCAACACAATCTCGCGGCCTGACCGTCAACGACCGAGGGGGTCACTACGAGGCTCGCGGCCGTCATGACGAGTCCGGGTGTGTGCAGGCACTGCCAGCCGATGAAACCGTGTATGAACCGGCCGGTTCTCGTGCGGATCTGCCGCAGCGGGACAAAACCCCAACCGCGCCATCAGCGTCGCTGGGACGATCAGCCCCGCGTTGGCAACCAGGGTCGAGTCGTCGAAGGTCGCCTCGAGCCGATCAATCCTGCGCGATACTGCCTTCACCGAAAGTGCCTCCGATCCTGGTGACGTGGCTGGCTTCAGACACCGCCCATTCTCCCAGGTGGGGAGGCATTTTCCGCGGACGCGCGGCTACATCAACCGGACCTCATCGGTGGATCGAGGCGAAGCGCGCCCGGCCGAGGACAGCGCCACCGCAGACGCGCGCCTCGAGGCCCGGTCGCGAAGGGGGGGGTCGAGCGGTGGGCTGTGAGCCGGCCAGCGTGCGAGCGTCGCCGTCGAGCGGCGCGGGCGGCGACAGCGAGGCAGATACCTCTCGGGGCGCGCTCGTGCAGGCCTGTACGGGCATCCTGTACAGAGCGGCTCAGAGTCGCAGTCAGTCTGTACACCGGACTGCCCGGCGAACGCGGACGCCCGCGACCGCATCCGCAGATCCCACCCTGGTCGTGCTGCGCCTCCGCTCGAAGGAGTACCTCGAAGGAGTACAAGGAGCTCGAGATCGTGGTGCTCCGCCAGGGGTGGCGGTCCTCCGCCGCCAGCTCCACCGATCCGAGCCCGTCCGACCGAGCGAGCGTTCCTGGCCGCGGCCAGCCGGGTCCTGCTCCGGGCCAGCTCGGGGCGCCCAGCTGGCGAAAGCGCAGGGCGGCGGTGGGACACCGGTAGATTGCGGTGCGTGCGAATCGTGTTTATCTGCTCCGAGTACCCGCCCAGTCTCGGAATGGGAGGGATCGGGACATATGCAGCGACGGTCACGGCCCAGCTGGCTCGGCTCGGGCATGACGTTCACGTCGTTGCCCAGGGTGAGGGCACGGTTTCGGTCGAGCACGGTGTGACCGTCCGGCGGGTCCGCCCCCGGAAGCGGCTGACCCGTTTGAAAATGTCCGCCGTTGCATTGCGATTGCGTCCAGACGTGGCGCAGGCAGCGGAGTGGGGAGCGGAGGGCTGGCTGCTCGCCCGTTTCACTCGCGTTCCCGTCGTCACTCGGCTGGCGACCCCGACTCACGTCGTCGAGGAACTCAACCGTGTTGAGCCAAGCCGACGCTCGCGGGTGTTTCAGTATCTCGAGCGCGACCAGACTCGGCGCAGCGCCGCTGTGTATGCGCCCACGCACGCGATCGCCGAGCGGGTTTCGCGCGAATGGTTGCTGCCTCCCGACCGCGTCGAGCTCGTGTCCAACGCGCTCGACATCCAAGCGGTTCGCCGCGCCGGCGCCGCCACACCGCCACCCGACCTTCCCGCTCACTTCCTCGTGTACGTCGGCAGGCTCGAGCGCCGCAAAGGCCTCGACGAGCTGGGCCAAGCCGCCCCGGGCGTGCTGGCGGCCTATCCAGACCTGCACCTGGTGTGCATCGGCGAGGCGGGGCCCGACGAACTGATGGACCTCTTTCGGCGCAACACCGAACCGGTGCACGACCGTGTGCACCTGCTCGGCGAGCTGCCCCGTGACGAGGCTCTCTCGATCGTGTCGCGCGCCGCGCTGGTCGTCCTTCCCTCGCATTGGGAGAGCTTTGGCTACACCTGTCTCGAGGCCTTGGCCCTGGCCCGGCCGGTGGTGGCCACCGACACCGGCGGGTTCGCCGAGATCCTCCAACACGGTGTGACGGGATGGTTGGTGCCGCCGCGCGACGCCGAAGCGCTCGCGGCGACGATTACCCGCGTGCTTGGCGATCCGGCCCGGCTTCGGCGGGTGGCGGAGACGGCGGCGCAGCATCTCGACGACTTCGACGTCGAGCGCGTGGCCGACCAGCTGGTATCCCTCTTCGAGCGGGCCCGGGTCGATACGAGCCGTCGCCCCTTCACCGCTGCAATCTACCGCCGCGGCTACCGGCGCCACTTCGATCCGGAGGGTTCGACGGAGACATTTCGCGATCTTTACGCGGCGAAGCGGCGACTCGTGCTCGATCACTTCTCGGCGCTCGACCGACGGCGCGTGCTCGACGTGGGCGGTGGCTTCGGCCGCTTCGCGGAGCCGTTGAGCCGCTGCCACGACGTTATCCTCTGTGACGTCTCGCCCGAGATGGTCGCCGAGGCTGGGCGATGCTGCGGGCCGGGGGTGGGCGTAGTGCAAGCCGACGCGCAACGCCTGCCGTTTCCCGGTGAGACGTTCGATTCCGTGCTGGCGATGGACCTTGTCGTGCATCTCCCCGACTTCGCGATAGGCGTGCGTGAGCTAACGCGGATGCTCCGTCCGGGCGGTGAGTTGGTGTTCGACACCACGAACGCCCGGTCCGGGTGGGTGCTCGCCCACCCGGCCTATTGGGGATGGCGGCCCGACCGGCTCGTGCGGACGATGCGCGCGGGCGGCGTCCTGCCCGCTTGGCGACAAATCGTGCATCACCAGCGGGCCGAGGAGGTGCAACGGGTGATCGCCGACGCCGGTCTGCGGCTCGAGGGCATCAGCCCGCTGGGGCCGAGCTGGACTCCGAAATGGCAGGTCTGGTGGGCACGAAAGCCGCGGTGAGGCCGCGGCTCCTCTTCTTCGTCGCCCACGCCCAGGATCCGCAGGCGCCGGCGCTGGGGCCGCCTCTGGCCGCGGCGGCGGAGCGGGCCGGGTGGCGCTTCGACTGCTACTACGACTGCCCGCGCAGCGGTCTGCACTTCGGCGGCGGCGACCCCGACGAAGCACCTTCAGGTGGGCGGGCCGGGAGCCTCGTGGCGGGTGCGCACCACGCCGAGCAGCTCCTGTGGCTGGCCACCGTCTACGACCTCGTCGCGCTGGGCGACCCAGCTTCACCGTTGTGGCCGGTCCTCGAGGCAGTCGGTGCCGAGGCGCTGGTGCAGTCCACCAATCCGGCGGAGCTCTACGCGGCCGCCTTCGAACGCCTCGGAGCGTCGATCCCGCCCGACGTGTTCGTGATCGACGCGGGGCGACAGGGGCCCCACGGGATCGTCACCGGCCCATATCTCGCGCCGGCCTTTCTCGCTGGGCCAACTTCGCTCGGACTCGACGTCTCGAGCGGCGACGCGCTGCGCCGCGGGATGGAGGAGCTCGGCGCCCGCTCGTTTCGTGGGCTCTTCGTGGACCCGGCCCGAGCCGAGCGCTTTCCGGGCGGCCTCGACGCCCGCGACGGCACGCTTCGCGACACGGACTACGGCGCGTTCACGGCTGGGCTGGCCGAGCGACACGCGGATTGGGGCCGGGGCGTGCTCCTCGGAGGTCCCGACCTGGTTGCCGCTCAGCTGCCGAAGGCCGCCCGTCTCCACCTTCTCCCGCTCTACGGGCAGCCCCAGATCGAGTGCCTCGGCCGGGCCGACGCCCTCGTGCGACGTGCCCGGGAGCCGGTCTACGGCGTTCAGTACGACGACCGCGACTTCTTCGAGTTGGCTCGGCGGGGCCACGGTCTGCAGGTGATCGACCCCGCCCCACCGTTCGACGCTGCCACCGCTCTCCCGGCCGCGTCATCAAGCCCCCCATGTTCGCTGTGGGACACCGAGCCGAGCGACGATGTCCTGAGGGAGTGGGCCGACGAACGACGGGTGCTCGTCACGCTCCTGTTCTGGGCCGGCATGATTCGGGAGCTCGACTGCATCGAGCGGGTGCTCGACCTCGTTGCCAGCACCGGGCTGCGGGCTGGGCTCCTCATCACCGCCGAGACGGTCGAGCACGCCGGGGCATACCCGCTCACTCTGCTCTCGGTACCGCCGGAGCGCGGCGGCGTGTTCGGAATGGTCGAGCCGCTCCTCGCGAGCACCGGCCGGGCGGTCGCGGCCGAAGCGCTCATGCCCGCCGGCACGCTTGAGGCGACCCTACGGGAGGCGGCTACGGCCACCGCGAGCCGGCTACCGGCGGCACTCGCGCCTCGGGGATGGTGGCCTCTGCTCGACACGCCTCTCGTGGCGCGACGTATGCCCGTTGCCTGGCGCGATCACAGGCCCGTGCTACTCACAGTCGGGCGTAACCCGTCGGTGCCCGGCAGGCGGGCAGGCGAGTCGGGGGAGGCCACAACCGAGACGCTGCGCTCCCTTGCGCACCGGACCAACCTCCGGCGGCTCTTCGGTTACCGGCGACCCTACGACGATGCGAAGCCGGGCCCACTCGACGACCGGGTCGCCGAGGCCGTGCGCGCGGCCGGCTTCAGCTACATGTGGACCAAGAGCGAGTTCGGCAACCCTCGGGTTCCCCACCGTCGAGGCGACTTCGTCGCCCTCTCGTTCACGGCCGGCAAGTGGGAGGGATGGTCACCCTTTTACACGCTGAGCGCGGCGCGGGACTTCGAAAGGGCCGAGCGACGACTTCTACGGTCGAAGCGCCCGGGATGGCTGGTGAGCACGATCGACACGCCGCTGTGGGCGATGTCGGGCGAGGTCTGGGCACATGGCTGTCGGCTCCACGGTGTTGCGTCGCTGGCGGTTAGGGGCGGCGCCTCAGGCCGCCTCGTCAACACGACACCGCACGTGGTGGCTCGCTACGCCCGCCTGCTCGACGAGAGCCGACTGCTCGGCTAAGGCGACCATCGTGTGCGGTGGGCGGCTCATCCCGGGGTCGGGCCCGGCGAACGCGGCGATCGAGCGCGCGGAGAGGTCCAGCGCTGGCTCCGCAGGCGTGTCGTACGCGCCGGGACGCCATCCCTGAGGGCATTGCCGGCGGCGGCGAGATAGCGCGCGATGGCGGCACCGATTCCCGACGAAGCGCCCGTGACGAGCGCGCGCTGCCCTTCCCACGACGTGACGCTGGTGCTCATCACAACGCTCCTCGCGCGAGCAGCTCGACGGGATCCTGCATGCGCACCATGCCGAGGTACCCGCCGCCGCGACCGATGCTGTCGTGCAACGCGTAACCGAGCAATTCCTGTGCGCGGCGTGGCAACGTGGCAGCGACCGCGGGGGGTACCGACAGGAAGTTGTTCTCCTCGGTGCCCAACCACCCGAGGCAGTAGCTGAGGTGCGCGCCGCGCCTGGGTGTCGCGGTGGTGTTCGCGCCACCCGCGTGGATCGTGCCGCCCAGGTAGACGACTGCGGACCCGGCGGTCATCTCCGCGTACGCGATCTGATCCGGCGCGGGCGGCGGCTGTTCCATCTGCGCGGCGGGAGAGAGCAGGCGATCCGGCCACCGATGGCTCCGGGGCACGACGCGGGTTGCGCCGTTCTCGCGGGTGAAGTCCACGAACGCGATCACCGACGCGAGCTGGAGCTCGGGCGCGGGCTTCGGCACGTCGCTCCACACTGCTTCGTCGCGGTGCAGCCACTGCTCGTCCGCGCCCGGGCCGCGTTGGAGAAGATGGCCGAGGTTGAGTTGGTAGCAGGCGCACGACGGCAACAAGACCCGATCGCAGAGTGCCAAGAGCACGGGATGGCACATCACCTCGGTCGCGAACGTGCGCGAGATTCCGGGCATACCCGTGATCTGCTTTGTAAAGGGACCGTGGAAAGCCGACAGGATCGGGTTGAACAGCGGCTCGTCCGGGTCGGCTGCGGCGACAGCGGCCTCGACTTCGGCGTTGACGCGCGTCACGACGTCGGGCGTCAGCAACCCGTCGATGATGAACCCTCCATCACGGTCGAGCACCGCGTGCATCGCATCAGAATCGGTGGTCGCATCGAGGTGTTCGAGCGTCGCAGGCATCGGCGGCTCCTTGCTCATGAGCGGATGAAGACTCGGTTGCCCGCAACCCAAGTCTCGGCGACGCGTGGCGGATGTTGCGCGTCGAGCGCGCCGTCGAGCACGACGAGGTCGGCGCGTAGTCCGGGCCCGAGACGACCCCGTTCGTGTTCCTGTCCGCCCGCGTATGCCGCCCCCGCGGTGTACGCGTACAGCCAGTCCTTGTACGGCAGGGACTGTTCGGGACCGAGCACATTGCCCTTGGAGGTGCAGCGGGTCACACCGCGCGCCGAGGTGAGGACGGGCTCGAAGAACGCGCAGGGACTGTCTGAGGACGCAGCAAGCGGCACGCCGGCGCGTGCGAGATCGGCGAAGGGCATCCACGTCGCGTCGTCGAGCTCGAAACCCTCGACCGCGCCGCCCATGTGGTGCAGAAAGCCGGGCTGTACGACTCCGACCGCGCCGATGCTCACCATGCGCTTCACCTGACCCGGGCCCGCGAGCGTTGCGTGCTCGACGCGGAAACGGTGATCGTTGTCGGGTCGGGCGCGCGCCGCGGTCGCGAACGCGTCGAGTGCGGCAGCGAGGCCGCCGTTGCCGATCGCGTGGACGGCGACGCGAAACCCGCGCTCGACGGCACGTGTCGCCTGTTCGGCGAGCCCGTCGAACACGAACCCCATGGAGAAGTGGTGACCGTGCACGCTTCCTTCGAGCGCGGGGAGCACGCCGCCGTCGGCGAACAACTTCACCGGCCCAACGCGCAACCACGCGTCACCGTCGCCGGTTCCCGGACCATCGAGGCGGCGTTCGGTGAGGGGGCTGAGGAGGGCTTCGGCGTGCGGCATCATCAGCACGCTCACCGGCAGGCGCCGGTCGTGGACGAGCTGCCGGTACAGCGCCTCTGCGGATGGGGCACAGGCCGCGTCGTGCACGCACGTGATGCCGTCGCGAAGGAGATTGCGGGCCGCGGCGACGATGTGGTCGCCCCAACAGTCGGGATCGCGGTACGGCTCGATCGACCGCGCATGGGCGTCGCTGAACGCGCGCTCGACGAGCAGCCCGGTCGGTTCCCCGTCGGGCGCGCGTTCGATCAGCCCGCCAGGTGGGTCGCGCGTCGCGCGTCCGATCCCGAGTGCGTCGAGCCCGGCCGACGACACCACACACTGGTGGTAGCTGTAGTGCACGACGACGACCGGACGGTCGAGGTCGAGCGCGTCGAGGTCGCGGCGAGTCGGCGCGAAGTCATTCGTAAGATCCGTCCACCCCACGCCGCGTACCCAGTCCGCGTCGGGTTCGGCGGCTGCCTGCGCCTGCAGCGCCGCCTGCAGCCCCTCGAGGTCGGTGACCGTCGACAGGTCGGCCCAGCGTGGATGTAACGCTGCGATGGAAAGGTGGGCGTGCGCGTCGATGAACCCCGGGACGAGCGTCCGGCCGCCGAGCTCGACGACCGTCGAGCCCGGGTACTGCGGCAGCACGCCCCGATCACCGACCGCGACGATCCGGTCAGCTTCGAGCACGACAGCGTCCGCGGTGGGGCGCGCCGTGTCCATCGTGAGGATCGGTCCGCCCGTGAACGCCGTCGTGGACGACATGGTGGCTTCTCGTGTCGATGACGCGCTCACATCAACCCGAGCTCGGCGAGCTTCGCTGCCTGGGCGAGGTCGCCCTCGACGGTGAGCCGCTGGGCGCTGAACGCCTCGGCGCCCGACAGCTCGCCGTTGGCGATCCGCACGTAGTCGGTGGCGTCGGCGCGGATTGTGACGCCGGCGCCGGTCTGCTCGACGGCGGGGTGCTCGACGGTGAGGGCTCGGTCGCGGATCGTCACGATCCAGGCGCCGCCGCCGTCGCCGGAGAGCGCGAACTGCACAACGAGGTCGACGGCAGCGGCCTTCGCCGCGTCGAAGTGCGCCGGCATCCCGGCGAACACCTCATCGACCGTCGCTACGCGCCGTGCGGCGAGCTTTTCGGCTCGGGCGCGTTCGGCGGGCAGCAGGGCGGCTTCCATGGCCGCGATCGATTCGGCAAGGATCTCGACGATCTGGTCGGCGCAGTCGCGGTCGATGGTGAGGGGTGGCGCGAGGCCGATGACCTCGATGCCCAGGGCCCGGCAGTAGAGGCCGCGCTCCCATGCTTCGTGCTCGACGCGAGTGCATGCCGAGTGCGGCAACGTGAAGCCGCGCTTAGTCGCCTTGTCGGCGACGAGCTCGACGCCGATCATCAGACCCACACCGCGGATCTCGCCGACCGAGTCGAAGCCGCCGATGCGCTCGCGCAGCCGGTTGATCAGGTAGGCGCCGACATCCGCGGCGTTCTCGTGCAGCCGCTCGTGCTCGATGATGCCAATGTTCGCGAGCGCGGCGGCGCAGCAGGTCGGGTGGCCCATGTAGGTGAAGCCGTGGCTGATCGGCATGTGATCGGGGAGCTTCTTGGCGATCGTGTCGTAGATCTCGTCGGACACGACCGACGCACCGAGCGGCAGGTAGCCGCTCGTGATGCCTTTCGCGAGGGTCACGACATCGGGTCGCACGCCGTAGCGCTCGAAGCCGAACATCGTGCCGCCGCGCCCGAAGCCGGTGACGACCTCGTCGACGATGAGCAGGATGCCGTGGCGGTCGCAGATCTCGCGGATCCTCGTGAAGTAGTCGTCGGGGGGCGGGATGATGCCGCCGGCACCGATCACCGGTTCGGCGATGAACGCCGCGATCGTCTCAGGTCCTTCGCGCTCGACGAGCGCCTCCAGCGTGTCGGCGCACGCGAGCTTGCAGTCGGGGTAGGTGAGGTCGAGCTCGCACTTGTAGCAGTACGGCGCGGGAACGTGCGCGAAGCCGGGCGCTTCGGGCCCGAAGTTCCAGCGCATCGGCATGATCCCCGTGGCGGTCATGGTGGCGATCGTGAGCCCGTGGTAGCCGTGGTGGCGGCCGACGATCGTGGTGCGTTGCTCCTCGCCGCGCATCGCCCAGTAGAGGCGGACGAGTTTGAAGTTCGTCTCGTTCGCCTCTGAGCCGCCGGAGGAGAACATCACGTGGTTCAGGCCGTATTCGGGTGGGAACATCGAGCACAGCTTCTCGGCCAGCTCGATCGCCTTGGGGTGCGACTGGCCGTGGAACGTCGTGAAGTACTCCAGTGTTTCCATCTGGTCACGCACCGCGTCGATGATCTCTGGGCGGCCGTGCCCGGCGGAGACGCACCACAGCCCGGCGAAGCCGTCGATGATGAGTCGACCCCGGTCGTCGGTGATCCACCACCCGTCACCCTCCACGACGACCTTCGCACCGTCCTGCTCCATCTCGCGCGGCGCGGTGACGGGATGGATGACGTGCGCGGCATCGCGCTTGGCGAGCGGGGTCATCTCACTCATCGGTGGCTCCTTCGTGATCAGGTACGGACGGCTCGGCGTTGCGACGCACGCGCGCGCAGCGACTCCAGCACGTGATGTACGACGTCTTCGGCCGCGGCGCGTTCGCCGGTGCGCAGCACGTGCAGCGTCGCTTCCGCGAATGTGCCCATGAGCACGCGGGCGAGCGCCTCGGGGTCGAGCGCGACGAGTTCCCGGCGCTCGACTGCCGCGGCGACGACGTCGCGCAGCATCGCCACCGCGTCCTCGTGGTCGGCGCGGCCAGCCTCGTCGAGCGCTGGGATCACCCACGCATCGCGCAAGAAGAACCGTGCCTCGCCCAGATCGCCGAGGAGCGCCAGGTACGTGTCGAAGGCGCGCGCCATGTTCGACACGACGTCGTCGCCGGCAACGAATGCTCGCATCGACGCGAGCGAGAGCCGCTCGTACAGCTCGTGCTGCAGCTCTCGTCCCAGATCGTCCTTGTCCGCGAACCAGTGGTACACCGCGCCCTTCGTGACACCGGCCGCGTGCGCGATCTCCTCGATCGACACCGCCGCGTAGCCACGCTTGGCGAACAGGCGCAGGGCGGTCGCGAGGATGCGCTCGCGGGTCCGTTGACCACGGGGCAGTCGGCGCGCCACCTCACGCCCCTCGCTGTTGGCGTACCCACTCCGCCGAACCCGAGACGAATCCTTCGACGTCCGCCGCCTTGCCCGACGCGAGGTCCTTGAACCAGGCCGGCACGTAGATCTCGAGCGCGTCGCGACCGATCGCGTCCATCACGCCGTCGACGAGCTCCGACACGGGGATCGGCTCGATGCTCGCCGGCAACGGATCGTTGTCGGGAATCGTGAACAGCTCGGTGTCGACCACGCCGGGATACACGACGAGCACGCGCACGCCCGTCTCCCATAGATCGATCGCCATTGCCTCCGAGAACACCGATAGCGCGGCCTTCGACGCGTCGTACGCGGCTTCGCCCGGCGACGACAGGGTCGCCGCGACCGACGACACGTTCACTACGAGGCCTGACCCGCGCTCGACCATGTGCGGCAGTAGCGCGAGCGTGAGCCGGATCGGCGAGAGAAAATTGAGGTGCATCACGTTGTCGACGGTGCGGAAGTCGAGTGCCGTGACGTGCTTGCGGCGCGGGATTCCCGCGTTGTTCACGAGCACGTCGACGGCACCGAGTTCGGCGAGGGCCGCCTTCGCCAACGCGTCGACCTGCTCGAGATCGTTGAGGTCGTGGACCCACATCCGTGAGTCGGGGGCGTGGACGCGGCACCGGCCGAGTACCTCGCGCAGGCGATCCTCGCGCCGCGCGCAGATGCCCACCGTCGCCCCGGCGGCCGCACACCGCGGCGCGAGCTCCGCGCCAATGCCCGAGGACGCGCCCGTCACCAGCACTCGCTTGTCGGCCAGATCCATATCCGCGCACCGCCTTGGCCTGAGCGCCTGGGGAGCCCCGCGAAGGCGACCATACGCTGCGTATGTCTAGGATGCGGACCGTACCAGCGGGCGGCGCGCTCGACAGCGACCAAGGTGGTCTAGCCGATCATCGCGGACGCGCGGCCCGGGCGACCCACCTGCCGGGGTCGCCACTATGGCGGTACGGCGACAAAGCTCGCGGTGAGGCTGGTGTCGGCGGCGACCACCACGTCGTGTGACTGCGCACCTCCGTCCGACCAGTTGCTGAAATGGTACGCCCGGCCGCCGATCAACTGATCGGGCGCGCTGATCGACTGACGGGAGCCTGTGACGACCGTCGCGCCAAAGGGGGCGGTCGCGGTACCACTCCCGAGGGCGAGCGACGCGCCGGGTGGGTTCGACACAAGCGTGAGGGTGCTCGTTTGCGGATAGAGGTCGACGAAGGTGGTTTGTGTGAGGCCTCCGGAGTCCCTCGCGGTGAGGCTCAGCCGAAGGTGCGAGGGGTAGTCGTGGTCGGCCGCCACGAACGAGCCGCTGGCCACGCCGGGGAAGTTCTGGACGGGATGTGTGTGGCAGCTGTCGACGGTCGGGCAGTGCTTGAGCTCGAGCGTCCAAGTGAGCGCGGACGCGGGTAGCGGCCCGTCCTGGGTGTCGGTGGCCGATCCGGAGAATGCGATTGCATCGCCTACTCGCCATGTGAGGTTCGGCGTCGGCGTCGCGATCATGGCGACGGGCGGGGTGTTGCCGACGCTGATCGTGACCGTCGCGGTGTCGGACGCGCCCAGCGGATCCGTTACTCGAACGGCGACAGTGCGTGTGCCCGCGGAGGTGTAGGCATACGAGGGGCTTGGCGCGGTCGAGTCGGTGAACACTCCGTCGCCGTCGAGGTCCCACGCGTAGGTCAGCGGGTCACTGTCGGCGTCGGTGGACGCCGAAGCGTCGAAGTTGACCGTGAGGGGTACGGTACCGTTCGTCGTACTGGCGTGAAGCACCGCGATCGGCGGCCGGTTGCCCGGGTAGTAGCGGATGCGACGGATCGTGCCGCCGACCAGGTCGACGTAGTAGAGGTCGCCGCCGGGGCCGACCTCGAGGTCGACCGGGCTATAGACACCGGCGGTGCCCGCGGCGAAGGCTTCGACCCTGGTCGGGTCGGGCACGCCGTTGGCGCCCTTGAGCATCGCCCAGATGCAGCGGCGCGTGTAGTCGGCGAAGAACAGTGCGCCGTCGTATCGGATCGGGTAGGTCCCGACCGGGCCGGGGAAGCTGCCGCCGTTGTAGAACGCGCCGCCACTGACCGAGGAGCCGCCGACCGGGCAACCGTCCCCGGGCACCACGCTCGCGCTGTGGTTGTACGTGTAGTAGGGGGCGGTGGCGCGGGCCGACTGGTACAGCGTGTTGCACAGGTTGAGGTTGAGGGCCTGATATCCGGGCTGGGGGCCGTTGCCCTCGTAACAGGGCCAGCCGAAGTTCGCGACCGAGACCTTCGGGTCGACGACGCGGTCGATCTCCTCCCACGTGTTCCAGCCGACGTCACCGACCCACAGCTCGTTCGTGCCGGGACGGGTGGTGAACCGGTACGGGTTGCGCAAGCCGGTGGCGACGATGCGACGGGCGTTCGGGTCCGGGCTGGCCGCCTTCGGGTTGTCGGGCAGCGCCGCGCCAGTGTCGGGATCGACGCGGATGATCGAGCCATCAAGCGTCGCGGGGTCGCCCGCGGTCAGCATGTCTTGTGAACGCAGGGCACCGCCCTCGGCCGTCGGGGGCGTCTGCGAACCGCCGACGGGAACCGGTGGGTCGCCGCACGGGTTCTTCGGCACGCCGGCCTGTCCGTAGTCGGTCGTGATGAAGCTGGAGGCGTCGCCACCGCCCGCGTACAGCGCACCGTCGGCGCCGAAGATGATCGTGCCGATCGAGTGCGAGCTGAACTGCTGGCACCAGTCCTCGACGAGAACCTGCTCCGGGCCCGTCATCACGCCGCCGTTGGCCTGGAGCCTCGCGAGGCGCGCGCCCACGACGCAGCCGTCCACGTTCGGGCCGGGCGGTGTCGGGCAGCTGTCGTTCCACACCGGGGGCGTCCCGCCGATGGGCGCGTCGAGCGTGTACAGCACGTAGACGTAAGGCTTCGCCGGAAAGGCCGGGTCGAGTGCCAGCCCGAGTAGGCCGCGGTCGTACGCGCTGTAGACCTCGTTGCTGAGGTCTGCGAACACGGTCGGCGTCGTCGCCGCGAGGCTGGCGAACACCTTGATGATCCCGCTCTTCTCGGCCACGAAGACCTGGCCGTCGGGTGAGAACCGGATCGCGGTGGGAAGCGTCAGCCCGTTGAACACTGTCGACTGCTGGAATCCGCTCGGCAGCGTGGTCGGCGAGTTGTCGCTGCTGAAGTGGAAGAGGTTCGCGGTGAATCCGGCCGGGCCCTCGCCCGCGATCAGGAGCGTGTGAGGCCCGTCGAGCAGCCCGACCGTGTCCAGGTCGAACTGGAAGCTCGCCATCGTCGACGATGCGACGGGCGGCGCGTTGACGCTGTCGAGCGCCACCGTCACCTGGGTCACCGTCAGGTTCACGACGTTCACGGTCACCGTCGTGATGCCGCGCGCCGGCGTCTTCGAGAAGGCCACGTCGATGTGGGGTGCCGGCGAGCCGGCGGGTGGAGTCGGGAAGGTGCAGCTCGCCAGGGCGACGATGCCCGACAAGAGCGTCGCAACGACGAGCCGGCGTGGGCTCCGCCGACCCCGTCGCCGACCCCGTCGCCGGAAGAACGTGGTCGTGTCCCGCGATGTGGTGCAACTCGACGGCGTATGCGTAACGCTCGGCGCGGTCGGGTCCCCCGGCAGGATGTGATCTTGGTCGGCGTGGCCGCCCGCGGCAAGGCCGGCGGTGCGTCGAGCGGGGAGAGCGTGGCCATGGAGCCGCCGAGTCGCTGCCGGTTTCCGAGATGAGCGCGTTTAGGGTGGTCATCGGGAAGCGATGGGTAGTCGCGAGGTCGTCACGGCGAGGATTCGGGGCTCGAAGGGGCCCGTCGTGTGGCTGCGGGTAGCGTCGGGACGATGACAGGTCTCCTCGACGGCATGCGCGTGCTCGACCTGTCGGTATGGCGTCCGATGCCGCACGCCACGCAGATCCTCGCCGATCTCGGCGCCGAGGTGCTCAAGGTCGAGCCCCCCGGAGGCGATCCGATGCGTGTGTACCCCGAGCTGTTCGCCTCGGTCGCGCGCGACAAGCGCAGCGTCGTGATCGATCTCGGCGAGGAGGCGGGTCGCTCGCGCGCCCGCGAGCTCGCCTCGCAGGCTTCGGTCGTGTGTGAGGGCTGGCGCCCCGGCGTCGCCGACCGGCTGGGGCTCGGCTACGAGACGGTGGCCGCGAGCAACCCTTCGGTCGTGTACTGCTCGCTGTCGGGCTACGGGCAGGCGGGCCCCCTGCGCGACAGGCCTGGCCACGACGTGAACTATCAGGCCCTGGCGGGTGCGCTCGCCCCCCGTCACGACCCGGACCGCGATCCCGAGGTGCCGAGGCTCCCCGTCGCCGACCTCGAGGGCGGAACGTTGTGTGCGCTCTTGATCTGCGCGGCGTGGGCACGACAGCTCACGTCCGGGTTGGGGGAACGCATCGACGTAGCCATGACCGACGTCGTCGCCTGGTGGGTCGGCACGTCGTCCGGCACCGCACACACCGATGCCGACGTGCGCACCTTCGGCTCGCCGGGGTACGGCGTGTTCCGCACGCTCGATGGGCACTGGCTCGCGCTCGGTGTGCTGAGTGAGCAGAGACTGTGGGAAGCGATCTGCCACGCCCTCGAGCTCGACGAGCTCGCCCCACTGCCCTTCGCCGAACGGCTCGTCCGCACAAAGGAGATCAACACGGCGATCGCGTCCATGCTCAGCCGCCTCGACGCCGATGCCGCGCTCGCGCGGCTCGACGCGTTCGACGCGCCGGTGTCGCCCGTGCTGGAACCAGAGGAGGTGCCGGAGCATCCTCACTTCCGGTTTCGCGGCTTCCACGTGGAGACGGACGCGGGTCTCGTCGCGGCGCTGCCGGCGCGATTCGGATTCTCCGCTCGCGCCTCGGGGACGCGTATCCCGCGCATCGACGAGCACCGCGAGGGGTTCTCGGCTCCACCTTCTCCCACACGGCCGGACCGCTGAGGCGAAGCCTGTACCCCGAGCTACAGCAACGGCCTGGCGGCAGGTCTGCCGGCCCCACCCGTACGGGAGAGAACCACGGCCGACTTGCCGGCTGGGTCGGCGAGTCAGCCGTGGCGGTAACGTCGCGGAGGCCGCGGTGAGGGGAGCCCTTGGATGGCCGAGCGCCGCGCGCGTGGCAGTGGAACGGTCCTCAGGGTCGGCGTCGCCTTGGTGGTGGCGGGGGCCGTCGTGGTGGTGGGGGGCGCGTCGTCGGGATGGGCTGCAGCCGGGCGCGGCGACAGGCACCGCCCGGATGTCTACGAGCTGTCGATCACGGGTACGGTCGATCCGTCCGTCGCCCGCTTGGTCGAGCGGGGGATGCGTGATGCGGGCAGCGCGCACGCGGCGGCAGTCTTGGTGCGGCTCGACACGCCGGGCGGCCTCGACTCGTCGATGCGGGAGATCATCAAGTCGATCCAGGGTTCGAAGGTACCGGTGGTGTGCTGGGTGGGCCCGCCCGGGGCGCGGGCCGCGTCGGCGGGCACTTTCATCTTGATCGGTTGTCCGGTGGCGGCCATGGCGCCGGGCACCAATGTCGGGGCGGCTCACCCGGTGGGTGTGACGGGGGGCACGTTGTCGCAGAAGGTGACCAACGACGCGGCCGCGTATATCCGTTCGCTTGCTGAGAGCCGCGGACACAACGCCGAGTGGGCTGAGCGGGCGGTGCGCGAGTCGGTGAGCATCTCGGCCCAAGAGGCGCTGGACATCCATGTGGTCGACCTGCTCGCTTCCACCGTTTCCGCCCTGCTGCGTACGGTTGACGGGCGGCGGGTTGATACCGCGGCGGGTGTGCGCGGGCTGGAGGTGACGGACGCGAAGGTGACGCACGTCGAGCTGACGCCGGGCGAGCGGTTCCTCCATGGGCTCGCCGATCCCAATATCGCCTTCCTGTTCTTCGTTTTCGGCATCGCGGGCCTGTTCTTCGAGGTGCTGCACCCGGGCCTGAACCTTCCGGGTGTGATCGGGCTGATCCTGTTCGTGCTGGCGCTGATTCTCTTCGGCTCCCTGCCGATCAACATCGCGGGGGCCCTGTTGCTCGCGGCCGCGTTCGTGTTCTTTGCCATCGATCTCAAGGTGGGTGCGCATGGCATACCGACGCTTGCGGGGCTCGTGTCGTTCGTCCTGGGCGGGCTGTTTCTCTACGACCGGTCGGTGCCCGACGCTCGGGTGTCGCGCCCCTTGTTGATCGGTATGGCGGTTCTGCTCGCCACTTTCTTCTTCTTCGTGGTGCGGGCCGCGCTGCGAGCCCGCAAGGCACCGGTGGTGAGCGGCACCGAGGCCTTGATCGGCGAGCAGGGGCTGGTGATCGAGGCGCTCGAGCCCGCGGGTCGGGTACGGGTGCGGGGCGAGCTGTGGGCCGCGACGCTGGCCGGCGACTCGTCCGAGGCCATCCCGGCCGCGGCGAAGGTCCAGGTGCTGGCGATTCGGGGGCTCACGCTCGTCGTGGAGCCGGTGGGCAACGTGGAGCCCGAGTCGGATACCGGCTCGACCAAGACGGAGGTGACGTGATGAGCGGGCCAGCCCAGATGAAAGTCGCCCTGCTGCCGTTTCGGGTGGTGCCCGAGTACAAGCGGATCGTGGTGTTCCGTCTCGGGAAGATGATCGGGACCAAGGGGCCCGGCGTGGTGGCGATGTTCCCGCTGGTCGATCGGCTCATGTCGGTCGACTTGCGCGAGTTCTTTCTCGAGATCCCGCGCCAGACCGCGATCACGAAGGACAACGCGCCGATCTCGATCGACTTCATCACGTTCTTCAAGGTCGTCGACGTCCAGGCGAGCGTGGTGCAGGTCGCGGACTTCTCGGGCGCGGCGCAGAACATCGCGGCCACGACTCTGCGCTCGGTGGTCGGTGACATCAGCTTGGATGACGTCCTCGCCAAACGCGACGAGATCAACCAGATCCTGCGCGCCAAGCTCGACGAGGTCACCGAACGTTGGGGCGTGAAGGTCACCAGCGTGGAGATTCGCGAGGTCACCCCGCCGCCCGCGGTGCAGGACGCCATGACGCGGCAGATGTCAGCCGAGCGCACCCGCCGGGCGGTGGTGACCGAGGCCGAGGGCGACAAGGCGGCCGCGGTGCTGCGCGCCGAGGGAGAGAAGCAGGCCAACATCCTGAATGCCGAAGGGGAGAAGCAGGCCAACATCCTGCGCGCCGAAGGAGAAAGGCAGGCTGCCGCGCTGCGGGCGGAGGGCTTCGCGTTGGCCCTGACGACCGTCTTCGAGTCGGCCCGGGCGGTGGATGCCAAGACCATGGGCATCCAATACCTGGAGGCACTCAAGGCGTTGGGCGCCTCGCCCAGCACGAAGTTCGTGTTGCCGCTCGAGTTCAGCAGCCTGCTCCAAGGCATCGCGGCATACGCGGGGGATGCCTTCCGCGACGGCGACCGCGCCGCCGGCGGCGCGACCGTTCCTGCCGAGTAGGGCTGGGGTCCGATGATCTCGGCCGAATCCCTCAACCGCCTGTACCGGGCTCCCGGCGGTCGCCTCACGCCGGACGGGCCCGACCAGCCGTCGGTGTGGCTCGCCATCGTGACCTGCATGGATCATCGGCTTCGGCCCGAACGGTCCCTCGGGGTCGGGATCGGCGACGCGCACGTCATCCGCAACGCAGGCGGCCGGGCGTCCGACGACGCCCTCCGTTCCCTGATCATTGCCCGGAGCCTGCTCGGTGTGAACGAGATCGTCGTGATTCATCACACTGGCTGTCGGATGATGACCTTCACCGATGAGCAACTCCGCGACGACCTCAACCAGGAGCTGGGAGTCGACGTGTCCGCGATCGAGTTCCTATCCTTCACCGACGCGAGCGGCAGCGTCCGCGCGGACGTGGAACGCATCAGGGAGTCACCGCTCATTCCCGACTACATCGCCGTCTCCGGGTTCGTCTGCAACACGGAGAATGGCCACCTCGAGCAAATCGTGGCCGATCCCCTCTCGGACATTCCACAGGCCAGACCGCGACCGGCCACGTCGCGACCGCGGTGACCGGGGGAGCGTGACTCGAGGGCCGGAGCGCCCCGACACGCGAGCGTGAGGCGGGCTGGTGGCGAAGTTGATCTCATCCGACAACGGCGATCCATCGGTCCAGCCTCTCCCACCGACCCCACCACGCAGGCCTAGCTACCGACGCTCGGCGGACAATCCCGAACGACTCGGTCGTCTACTGAGCAGCAGCGGTCGGGCTCAAATGCCGGTAGGGAACGTCTCGGGCGGCTCGCCCCGGTCCCACTCGGCGGTGCGCTCGAGCGGCTCGAGTGCACGGGTGCGATCGAGGTGGATCACCGCGTCGAACTGATCGGCGAGACGTGCCTCGAAGTAGTGGCTCTGGCGCTCGGTCTCGGGCCGATAGATCACGCCGATGGCCCGCTCGAGCCGAGGCAATCCGAGGACGTCGCGCGCCGCGCCGTCGTTGGTAGCGAGCCAGAAGCGCGGCGCCGCGACCTCGTGGAAGAGCGCCTCGTAGCTCCCCGGCAGCGCGGGGCGCACGTGCTTGCGCTCCGGCGGGTTGCCCCAGTTCGATGCCGCGGTGACGCGACCGTCGAAGGTGCTGAGCCCGACCAGCACGCACTCATCGCCGTAGCGCTGTCGCGCGAGTTGGCCGACGTTGAGCTCGCCGCGCGCACCCATCCCGGTGGCCCGAGCGTCGCCCACGTGTGAGTTGTGCTCCCACACGACGATCTTGGTGTGCCCGAGCTGGCGATCGAGGTGCTCGACGAGGGCGTCGAGTGTGCCCGCCATGTGGCGGTCGCGCAGATTCCACGACGACACCTCGGCCCGGTACATCTGTTGGTAGTACTCCTCTGCGTCGCGCACGACGCGCGCGTTCTGCTCCGCGAAGAAGAGCTCGTCCTCGGCGAGCCAGCCGTCGCGGCGCAGGTAGACGTCGGCTCTGCGGCGGAGCTCTATGAGCTGTGCGACGACCTCGTTCTCGCAGGGGATCGCTCCCTCGAAGGCGAGCGCGTACCCGTAGGATTGGCCTTCGCCGGCGACCTGGTCGAAGCACGCGTACCTGTCACGAGCCCGGCGGGCTTCGGCGGGGTCGATGCGGTCGAGATACTCGATGACGGCCTCGATCGAGGCGCGCAGGCTGTAGAGGTCGAGGCCGTAGAAGCGGGCCTTGGTGGCCGGGTGCGCGTGCGCGTCGTTGCGGACGCGGAGCCACTCCACGAACTGCACGACGTCGCGGTTGCGCCACATCCACGCGGGAAAGCGACGGAAGTCTGTCAGTGCCGTGTCGGCATCCGGGTCGTGCGAGAGGCCCATCACGTATCGGTTGACGCGGTAGGCGTCGGGCCAGTCGGCCTCGACGGCGACGGCGGTGAACCCCCGCTCGTCGATCAGACGACGCGTGAGCCGGGCCCGCTCCCGGTAGAACTCGTGGGTGCCATGTGAGGCTTCGCCGACGAGCACGAAGCGCCGCGTGCCCACGAGATCGAGGAGCGCGTCGTAGTCGGCGGCCGCGCCGGTGATGGGTCGGGCCGCCCGGGCGACCGCCTCCACCGCGGCGTCGGCCGTGGATGTCGAGCGCATGCCACGACTATCGGCGCGGCACAAGGCCCGAGCCAGGGCCGGATGTCACTCCGGGACCGCTCTCTGTAGCCTGACCGGTCATGGCCGACGCTCGGGATTGCACCGCCCGTGCCGTCACCGCCTTCCACGAGACGGCCTACCGGGTTACGGGCGGCCGCGTGGGGGGGCGAGTGGCGCGCATGCCTGTCCTGCTGCTCACCACCACCGGCCGCAAGACCGGTCGGCGACGAACGACCCCACTCACCTATCTGGACGACGGCGACCGGCTTGTGCTCGTCGCGTCCTACGGGGGCGCGCGCCGCCATCCGAGCTGGTACCTGAACCTGACGGCCGAGCCGGAGGTCGAGGTGACCCGGGGGCGGCGGACCGCTCACATGCGGGCCCGCACGGCCACCCCGGAGGAGAAGGCGGAGCTGTGGCCGCGCGCGACCTCCGTCTATCGCGGCTATGCCGCGTATCAGGAGAGAACGACCCGCGACATCCCCCTGGTGATCCTCACACCAGCGACTATGGGGTAAGGCCGCACGGGCCACGGGCCGGGCGCGTCAGACACGCCGCTCGTCGCCCTCGCCGTTCCCTTCGGCGATGACCCGGGTCGCCCACTGGTAATCGGGCTTGCCCGCGGGGGAGCGGCGCACCTCGTCGACGAGATACAGCTCGCGCGGCGCCTTGTAGCCGGCGAGCCGGGCGCGGCAGTGCGCGCGGAGAGAGTCCAGCGTGGGCGGACGGTCGCCGGCGACGGGCTGGACGACGGCGACGACGAGCTCGCCCCAGCGATCGTGCTTCCTGCTGACCACGACGACGTCGGCCACCTGCGGGTGCGTCTTCACGACCGCCTCGACCTCCTCGGGGTACACCTTCTCGCCTCCGGTGTTGATGCACATCGACCCGCGGCCGAGGAGGCGGACGCTGCCGTCGGCGTCGACGGTCGCCATGTCGCCGGGCACGGCCCAGCGGGCGCCGTCGATCTCGACGAAGGTCTGCGCGGTCTTCGCATCGTCCTTGTGGTACCCGACGGGCACCCGGCCGCGGGTGGCCAGACGCCCCACGAGACCCGAGCCCGGTGCGATCGGGCGCAGGTCGTCGTCGACCACGATGGTCTCGGCCTTCGGGGCGAACGTGAGGGACGGCGGTGCCACGCCGCCGCGCGTCACGACCGCGACCGCGTGCGCCGGCACCTCCGACGAGCCGATGCCGTCGACGATGGCGAGGACGCTCGGGAGCGCAGCCATGAGCCGGTCCTTGACGTCGCCCGAGAGGATGCTGCCGCCGGAGCCGAGCAGTTGCAGCGACGCGGTGTCGTAGACGTCGGGGCGGGCCTCGAGGACGTCGAGCAGCGGACGCGCGCTTGTGTCGCCGACCAGGTTCAAGGCCACGATCCGCTCGCGCTCCACCAGCTCGAGCACGTGCTCGAGGTCCATCTGGCCGTGCGGGTAGAGCACGACCTTCCCACCGCCGAGGAGTGTCCCCAGCGCCGACCACTGCCCGCTCGCGTGCATCAGCGGGCCCAATGCCAGCGAGACGTACTCGCGCGGGGCGCGATCGCCAGGCCCCAGGAACGGCGCGACGCGCTGCGCGTGGTTGACGAGCACGGTGTGACCGATCTCCTCCGGTTCCTCGATTGGCCGCCCGCCCGGGTTCCCGCCGCCCAGGGTGGCGAAGAAGATGTCTTCCTGGCGCCAGACCACGCCCTTCGGGAGGCCCGTGGTGCCCCCCGTGTAGAGGAGGTAGCGATCGTCGGCGGACCGGGGGCCGAAGTCACGCGTGGGCGATGCCGACGCGAGCAGTTCCTCGTAACGGAGCGCGCTCGGCTCCATGTCCAGCGCGGGAGGCTCGGGATCGCTGCTGTCGTCGACCTCGATCAGCGAGCGGAGGCACTCTGGCCGATCGCGGACGGCCGCGACCTGCGGGCGGAGCTCACGGTGGTAGATCAACGCGACGAGGTCGGCGTCGTCGAGGAGGTAGGCGAGCTCGTCGGCGACGTAGCGGTAGTTGACGTTGGTAGGGACCGCGCGCAGCTTGTAGCAGGCGAGCATCGCCTCGATGAACTCGACGCAGTTGTACAGGTACAGGCCGACGTGCTCGCCGGTCGAGACACCGAGCTGTTCGAGGCCGCGCGCGAGGCGGGTGGCCCGCTCGTCGAGGGCCGCGTAGGTGCAACGCCGGTCTCCGCACACCACGGCCTCGCGCTCGGGGACGTGGTCGGCCACGCACTCGAACAGATCGGCCAGGTTGAGCTCCATCGACGACCCCACACCTCGGGCGGCTACATTCCGATTCTGACAGCGAGGAGCACCGCCCGGCCATGACGACCAGCGAGCTTGCGCCGATGCTCGTGCGGGACGACAGCCTGATCCCGAAGGAGCGCTACGTGTCCCGCGCGTTCCTCGATCTCGAGATGGAGCGGCTGTGGCCGCGCGTGTGGCAGGTGGCCGGCCGCGAGGAGGAGATCCCCGAGACCGGCGACTACCTGGAGTACACGGTCGGCGATCAGTCGATCCTGGTGGTCCGGGCCGCGCCCGGCAGCGTGAAGGCGTACTACAACACCTGCCTGCACCGGGGCACGCGGTTGGCCGACGGCTGCGGGAGCTTCGAGAACGGTCAGATCCGATGCCGGTACCACGCCTGGCGCTACGAGCTCGACGGGGCGGTCGTCGAGATCGTCGATCGCGAGGAGTTCCCGTCGGTCCCCGACGATCTGCGCCTCCACGAGGTGCGTGCCGAGTGCTGGGGTGGGTTCGTGTTCGTCAACATGGACGCGGGTGCCGAGCCGCTCCTCGAGTTCCTCGACCCGTTTCCCACCCTGCTCGCGCCGTACCGCCTCGAGCAGATGCGGTTCCGCTCCTACCGGACCACGATCCTGCCCGCGAACTGGAAGGTCGTGGTCGACGCGTTCAACGAGGGCTACCACGTGCAGGGCACGCATCCGCAGATCCTGCCGTGGACCGACGACGTCAACATGGAATACGAGCAGTTCCGCACCCACGCGCACTACGGCCGGCTTCCGAACTCGCGCCGGCAGCTGCGACCGAGCCCGCGCCTCGGCCTGCGCGACGGCGACTTCGACGAGGGCGAGATCCTCGCCTCGCTCGTGGCCGGGCTCGGTGGTGCGTTCCTGAAGGAGGAGCGCGACCTGGTCGAGGAGCTCAGGGCGGCCGAGCTCCCGAGCGGCACGACCTTGCTCGAGCAGTACCAGGCTCGTCGCAAGGAGCTGCTGGCGTCGCGGGGCTTCGACGTGTCGGGCTTCGGCAAGGAGCAGATGACGAGTGCCGACGACGTCTACTGGTTTCCCAACATGGTGGGTCCCATCTACCCGGGCAGCGCGATCATCTTCCGTATGCGGCCCGACGGCCTCGATCCCGATCGCACGATCAAGGACACGTGGGTGCTCGAGTGGCCGCGGCCGGGGGCCCAGCGCGAGATGTGCGAGCGGCGCTTCTTCCCCGACTGGACGGCCAAGGACTGGGGCCTGATCACGAACCAGGACTACGAGAACATGGCCCACGTGCAGACCGGCATGAAGTCCCGCGGCTGCGAAGGCCTCCGCCTCAATCCGCGGCAGGAGGGAAACATCCTGCACATGCACCGGGTGATCGACCGCTACCTCACCGCGTAGAGCCGAAGGTCCGGCGGGCGGCGGCACTCCGGCCCCGGCGCCGGCGCGGGACCGCACGCACACTGGAGCGAAGACCGGGAGGTCGGACATGGGCCATCATCACGACGTGCTCGCGGATCTGCGCGAACCCACGCGCTCCCTGCGGAAAGCCGCGGCGAAGCCGTGGGCGGGGTTCGCCGCGCTGCACGATGCGGCCATGGCCGACGGCGTGATCCCGGCTCGGCTCAAGGAGCTCATCGCGCTGGCCATCGCGGTCACGGAGCGCTGCGACGGCTGCATCGCGTACCACGCTCGCGGTGCCGCGCGGAAGGGTGCGACGCCCGAGGAGGTGAGCGAGGCGCTCGGGGTGACGCTGCTCATGGATGGTGGCCCGGCAAGCGTGTACGCGCCGCGCGCTTGGGCCGCCTATGAGGAGTTCCGCGAGGCGTCGGTCGACTGAACCCGGTCCGGCACCCGTAGGCTCGGGCCGGCCCGGACGCGAGTGCGAGGAGCCCCGATGCTCACCGGAATGGCACATACCGCCGTCTGTGTGCCCGACGTCGAGGAAGCGGTGCGCTGGTACCAAGACGTGCTCGGGCTCGAGGTGCTCTCGCCGCCGTACCTCATGGAGGGCGAGGACATCGCGCGCGACCTGGGAGAGCTGGTGCCCGACCCGGCCGTGAAGGCGGCCATCGTCGGCGTGCGGGGCGACTCCGATCGCGTGCTCGAGGTCATCGAGTACCCGCGCTCGACCGGCCGGCCTCGCCCGGCCGATCCGTCGATCACGGACCACGGCCTCACCCACGTCGGCCTGGTGTGCGACGACATTGCCGCCACCCGAGCCGAGCTCGAAGTCCGGGGTGTGCAGTTCCTCACTCGCGAGATCGCGCGGATCGCGGGCCTGCGCACGACGTGGCTCCGCGATCCTTACGGCGTGGTGTTCATCCTCCTGGAGAAGCGCGACGGCGCGCGGCCCTACTACCGGCAGTACTGACGCGTCCGGTTAGGGGATCTCCGGCTGACCGTGACCGAGGCGGGCCTGGAGGTCGAGCGCGCTCTGCCTGAGGACCTCGTCGGCGTCGTCGTGCTCAAGCTGCTGCTCCTGCTCGTGCAGGTCGCGCAGGATCGACGGCACCTCGCCCGGCGGTGCGAGCGCCTCGTCGTCGAGCACGACCTCGCGAACGACGGCGGACGAGGCGCCGATCTCGCCGTCGAGGTCGATGTCGGGTCGCGGGGTGCGCGGGATGCTCAGGCTGAGCACGCGGAAGAGCACGAGGAACACGGTCGCGGCCGACGTGACCACCGCGAACCACACCATGACCGGGTTCCGCGCGTCGGCGCCGGCCGTGAACGCGTGCGCGGTCACGGCCGCGAGCACGACGAAGCTGGCGAGGTGGATCGCGTGCCAGAGTGCGCGCGGCAGGTGCCGCATCAGGAGCGAGGTCACCTCCACGGCGAGGAGGAGGTAGAGCGCGACGATTCCCCAGGCCACGGCGCCGGGGCGCCAGTGCGATGCGTAGGGGACGACGAGATCGGTCGGTCCGAAGCCGACGAAGCTGTCGGCGAGCTGGCCGGCGACGTGCACGCCGATGAACACGAACGCGAGCCCGCCGAGGAACCGATGGAGGTCGAGCACCCAGGGCGGCCGGGGCCGGCGCGTGAGCCGGGTGGAGAGGAACAGCCCCCACAGCACCGACGCGGCCACCAGCGCCCAGGCGACGAGACCGCTGGCCCGGATCGTGTACCACCACAGCTTCTGGTTCACGACCGGAACTCCTCGAGTCCGGGAAGCGGCGCGAAGCGGCCGTCGTCGCGGAGGAGCAGGCCGGTCACGCCCTGGTCGATCAACAGTTGCGCGCCCTCCTCGGGCCCGGCCACGAAGGCCGCTTTCGCCAGCACCTCCGCCCACCAGGCCTCGCCCGCGAGCACCGTGACCGACGCCAGCCCCGACGCGGCCGGACCGCCGGTAGCTGGGTCGACGAGGTGGTGCAGTGGGACGCCGTCCCGGACCCAGGCCCGGCGCAGGCGCGTGCTGGTAGCGACTGCGCCACTGACCAGTGACACCGTCCCCGCGTCGCCCGTGGCGAACGGATCGTCGATCTCGATGATCCAGCCCTGCGGGCCCGGCGGCTCGCCCGCGAGGCGGAGATCACCCCCGAGGTTTACGCACGCTCCGGCCGCGCCCGCGTCGACCAGTTCACTCGCGAGCAGGTCGGCGGCGCGCCCCTTCCCGATGCCACCAAGGTCGAGGGCGACGCCGGGCGGGAGCTTCACGGACTGCACGAGGGGGTCGAGCTCGATGCTCGCGCATCCCGGCGCGGGATCGACGGTGGGCGTCGGCTCGGGCCGGTCGCGCTCGACCGACTGGAAGTCACGGTCGTAGCCGAGAGAGACGAGCGCGTGGAGCACGGTCGGGTCGAAGCGCCCGCCGGTGAGGCGCCACGCCTCGATCGCGCGACCGATCAGCTCGAACGTCTCGGGCGACACGACGACGGGCCGGCCCGCGTGCTCGTTGAGCCGACACAGCTCGCTCGTGGGGCGGAACCGGCTCCACCGGGCCTCGAGCGCCTCGAGCACGTCGGCGGCGCCGTCGACGAGCCCCGGAGGGCCGCCGAGCGTGATGACGTGCACGTCGGTGCCCATGGCGTGCAGGCGCGTCTCGGCGCGCTGGCCGGCCGTCATCGCGGCCGATGGCATCAGCTGCCCCCGGTGTGGCCGTGGGGAGGCGGAGGCGGTGGTGGTGGCGGGGGTGGGGCTGTCGTCGGGGTCGGCGGCGGTGACGGGACGGTCGTCGGCGGAGGCGCGGGCGGAGGCGCGGACGACGACGGTGCGGCGTCTGTCGGGGTCGGCGTCGGTGTCGCGGTGGCCGCCGCGGCAACGGGCACGGCAGCCGCTGTCGGCGGCGTGGGCGCGCTCGCGGTCGTCGGGACAGGCGCGGGCGGCGGAGGCGCGCCCGCGGGGGGCGCGGTGGCGGGTGTCGGTGTCGTAGGCGCGGTCGGGACGGTGGTCGCCGGGGGAGATCCGGCGGCCGCGACTGGGAGCGCGGAAGCGCGCGCGCTGACGGAGCCGCCCGCGGGCGCCGCGGCGGCCAGCGCGGCCACCAGGCCGAGCATCGCGGCCGTGCTGAAGAGAGCGGTGACCGCCCGGCTGAGCGACGCCGGGTGGCGGTGTCGCAGCGCGGCGCGCCCAGCTGACCCGGCTCCTCGGCGGCGCTCCGTGAGGCGACGGGCGCGCTCAAGGAGCTCGGGGTCGGTCATGTCAGGGTTATCGGCCGGAAGCCGCCCGAAACTTCACCTGGTGCCCGGGTTCCTTGAGGATCGGCCGGGTGCGGGCCGGAGGCCACGGAGCGCGACCGGGCTTCAGGCTCGGCCGGGAAGCGCCGAACCTCGGAGATGCCGGTCCGGTCAACCCGGAGGCGCTCCCGGGCGTCTCCAGGGAGAGACACGAGGGAGGTGTCCACGCGACAGTGATCGCCGTGATCCTCCGGAGCACGCCCGAGCGGCGCCGCCGGTTCCCGGCGCGGGCCGTCGTCGTGATCGTCGCGGTCACCGCGCTCGCGGTCGCGACGGGTGACGTGCTCGTGTGGCGCGACCTGACACGGACCCGGGCCACGATCGCGCACACTCACCGCGAGCGTGCGAGGGCCCGGCGCAGGCTGCATACGGAGCGTAGCGATCTCGCATCGGCACGAGCCGCGCTCGAATCGACGCAGGAGGCGTTGGGCGGCCGGACCGAGGAGCGGGACAGGCTGCGTACAGCGCTGTATCTCGGCGCCGTCGACCTCAACGGGACGCGGGACAATCTCTCGGCGGCCCAGCGCCAGATCGACTCGCAAGGCGCGCGGATCGACAGGCTGACGACGTGCCTCGAGGGGATCTCGCACACCATGAGCCAGTTCGCGGTGAACGAGCGCGCACGCGGCCTCGCCACACTCCGGTCGGTCGAGGGCGCGTGCCGTGACGCGGCGATGGCCGCGCCGTTCGTATCGGCGGTCGCCCGATGACCGACGTGCTCGACGACGTCGCGTCCCAACCGGCCTCGCTCGACCGGCTCCCGCCCACGCCGCCACCGCGTTCGCCCCGCCGGATCGGTAGGGGAGTGACGGTCGCCGCGGCCGGAGTCGCACTCGTCGCGGCGCTCGCGCTCGAGATCGGCCTGGCCCGCACCCTCGTGCGCGCCCATCACCGGGCGGCCCGGGAGCGAGCAGGCCTTGCAGCGACCCGGCACGACCTCTCGCGTACGCGAGCCGCGGTCGGGCTGGTGCGCCGAACGCTCGCCGCCACCGAGTCGGAGCTCGACCGCCGTACCGGTGAACGCGACCGGGCCCAGGTCGCCAACGACTTCACGCGACTTGACATCGCCGGCGCGCGGGACGCGCTCGCTCAGGCCCAGATCCAGACCAGCGCGAACACGACCCACATCGACGCGCTGTCCACCTGCCTCGGCGGGGTGGCACAGGCCCTCGCCCGCGTGAACGCCGGTGACACCGACGCCGCGGTCTCCTCGTTGCGCGCGGTGTCGCCGAGCTGCGAGGCGGTGCTGGCCTCGTCGGGTGGCGACGGGCCCGTCTTCCCCTTCGACTTCGCCGACCCCTTCTTGCTGCGGATGGGCGACGTGTACTACGCGTACTCGACCAACTCGACCGGCGGAAACATCCAGGTGATCACGTCCCACGACCTGCGGCACTGGGAGTGGATCGGCAACGGACTTGCCGCCGTGCCGTTCTGGGCCTCCCGTGACCTGACCTGGGCGCCGTCGGTGCTCCCGCGCGGCAACACCTACGTCGTGTACTACACCGTGCACGAGATCAGCTCGGGCCGACAGTGCATCTCCTCCGGGGTGTCCGTCGCGCCACAGGGGCCGTTCGTGGACGACTCCTGGGGTCCGCTCGTGTGCGAGCCGGGCGGGTCGATCGACCCGAGCCCGTTCGTCGACGCCGACGGTCGCGCCTACCTCACCTGGAAGCACGAGCGCGTCGGCGACGAGCCGTCTCGCATCATGATCCGACCCCTGGGCGCCGACGGGCGGAGCTTCACGGGCACGAGCTCGGAGCTGATCCACGCGGACCAGCGCTGGGAGGGCAGCGTGGTCGAGGCGCCGTCGATGGTGCGGGTGGCCGATCGCTACTACCTGTTCTACTCGGGCAACGCGTGGGACGGACGCGGCTACGCGGTCGGGTACGCCGTGTGCGACTCGCCCGTCGGGCCCTGCACGAAGCCGAGCCACGCTCCGGTGCTGGCCAGCCACGGCGCGGTTGCGGGACCGGGCGGGCAGGACTTCTTCACCGACCCCGGCGGCGGTCTCTGGATGTGCTACCACGCGTTCAGCGAGCCGCACGTAGGCGCGGCCGGGAACCGGACCTTGCGTGTGGCCCGCGTCGCGTTCCCGGGCGGACGCCCGACGTTCGCCGCGCCGTGACGGCGCGCGGCACTCCCGCGCGACTCAGACGAACTGCGGCTTCGCGAACAGGTCGCGCAGGCGGCTCTCGAAGTGCTCGAGCGGAAGTGTGTCGTAGGCGGGGTCGAACGCGACCTGGTCCCATTCGTCGGTGAAGCGCTCCGTGAGCGCGAACGCCGGGTGGCCGCGGTACTGCTCGCGCTTGTTCTGGTCACCACCGAAGTGATGGTTGTAGTGCCTGCCCTGGAAGTCCTGGTGGACCTGGACCATCCAGGCGACCTCGTCGCGCACGTAGGGCCGGAGGATCTCGGCGGCGATGGCCGCGTGGTTCGGGACCGACACGGCCTTGCCGACATCGTGGCAGAGCGACGCGACCACGAGCTCGTCGTCGGCGCCTGCCCGCTCCGCGAGGGTCGCCGTCTGGAGGCAGTGGGTGAGCTGGTCGACGGCGAAGCCGTCGGTGATCTCGGCGAGCGAGCGCAGCATGTCGAGCACGCGATCGGCGACGCGTCCCTGGTGCTCGGTCGTCTGGAGGCCGATCGCGGCCCACTGCTCGGCGGTGGACTCGTCCATACGGGTGAACGCGGGCGTGGTGGCGTTCGTCATGCGGCCATCATCGCACAGGAGGCCCGGCTACCGTGAGCCGGTGGACCTGCGCACGCTCGGCACGCTCGTGCTGCCCGACTCCACCGGCTCGCCACGCCGGCTCGGTGACTACTGGGCCGAGCGGGCGGTGGTGCTGGTCTTCCTCCGCCACTTCGGCTGACACCTCTGCCGCGAGCATGCCGCGCAGTTGCGCGACCACTACGACGAGATCCGAGCCCTGGGTGCAGAGGTCGTGGCGGTGGGGACCGGGAACCAGCGCCACGCGGCGGCCTTCGTGGCCGACGAGGGGGTGTCGTTCCCCGTGGTGGTCGACGACGACGCGGTCGCGGCCGGGGCAGCATCCGTGCGGCGGGTCCGCTTCCTGAAGCTCGTGCTCGACCCGCGCAGCAAGCCGGGGAGCCGCCGGGCGCGCGCGTCCGGACACCGGCTCCACCGTGCCGGCCGGAGGGTGACACAACTCGGGGCCACCTTCGTGGTGGGCCCCGGCGACCGCGTGCGCTACGAGCACGTCGACGATCACGCGGCCGACCACGCGCCCATCGACGATGTGCTCGCGGCCCTGCGGGGCTGACGGGGGCCTGCGCGACGACCCCGGCCGGTACCTCGGCGTGATCCTCGAGTACTTGGGGACCAGCGCGGTAAGGCGGCGATAGCGTGCCGCGGTGGCGCGCGACCCGTTCGCCCGCATCGACCGGTCCGACGACGCGATCTTCTACTCGGTCGCGCGCAACGTGGTGCATCTCGGCAGCGGCGCGATCGAGGCGCTCCGCGCCGAGTACGCCCGCCTCGTTCCCCCTGGTGCCACGGTGCTCGACCTCATGGCGTCGTGGCGGTCACACCTGCCTGGCGGGCTCGGGCCGGTCACCGGGCTCGGGATGAACGCGGCCGAGATGGCGGAGAACCCGCAGCTTGACGACTGCGTCGTGCACGACCTCAACCGCGAGCCAGCGCTTCCGTTCGACGACGACACGTTCGACACGGTGCTCTGCGCGGTGAGCGTGCAGTATCTCGTGCGCCCCGTCGAGGTCCTCTCCGACGTGCGCCGCGTGCTGCGCCCGGGGCGGCCGGTGATCGTGAGCTTCTCGAACCGGTGCTTCCCGACCAAGGCCGTCGCCGCCTGGCTCGCCCGCGACGACGCCGGTCATCGAGAGCTGGTCCGCACCTATCTGGAGCGCAGCGACTTCGCCAACGTGGTCGACGAGCAGGTGCGCACGCCCGACGACCCGCTCTTCGTCGTGCGCGGCCGGCGACCCGCTTAGCCCCGGAGGAGGTCCCGTCCGCGGCGCAGGAACGTGAGCGCGGCCTCACGCTGGTCGTCGGCCGGGAGCAGCTCCTCGTACCCGAGGCTCGCGCCCGCGAAGCTCCGGTCGTTCCAGAAGGGGTCGGCCGCGACATCGCCGTCGGGCGTCCACTGGGTGACGTAGAGGTAGGGCGCCGGGTGGGCATCGTCGCCGGGCGAGGCGCCGAACGTGCCCCGCCGGCCGCGTGCCTCGTCGCCCACGTCAACGGCGAGGTCGAAGTGCTCGGGCCACAGCTGGACGCGTGATGGGTCGACGTCGGGGCCGGACTCGGCTCGCAGCTGCTCGAGCACCGACGCGCCGAAGCCGAACCACGCGGCCAGCAGCTCGGTGCTGCGGGCGTCGAGACGGAGCGGCTCGTCGGGGTCGCAGGGTGTGGTGGGGGTGTAGACGTCGGTCGGCGCGCCCGGCTCGATCCGGACGAGGTTCGCCGCCGCGCCGAGATTCGCCAAGATCGCCCAGCGTGTCTTGTTCGCGTCCGTGACGAGGTTCACGCCCTCGACCCGCACTTGCCGGTCGTCGCCGGGCTCGCGGCCACCGGAGGGTGAGAAGAACGGCGTGCCGAAGCCGTGACGGCTGAACCTGAGCCCGATCTTGCCGGTGACGGCGTGACGGGCGGGCGCGACGACGTGCTCGGCCACCGCGTGCCAGGCCCGGCGCGTGTCGGTCAGCCGATCGGAGTCGGTGAGCGGCGGCAGGGGGCGCCACGCGCCGAGCCACCGCGTCGCGCACCAGTCAGCGAGCGCCGGATCGTCGCGCGCGAGCTCGTCCCACGTGAGGTCGGCGTTCGTGACCGGCGAGACCAGCTGCTTGCACGGGGCCGTGTCGCCGGGCGCGACAGGGTCGTCGGCGAAGGGCTCCTCGGTGACGGCCGGGGGCGAGGGCTCCAACACGCGCGCGTCGTAGCGATCGCCGAGCCGGTCGATGGCCTCCCGACGCGGGTTCACGGCTCCGGGGTCAGGAGGCTCTCGATGAGGTGGGCCAGCTCGACCGGCCGGTCGCCCTGCACGCTGTGGCCGGCGCCCTCGACCACCTCCACGCGAACGCCTGGCTGTCGGCGGCGGAGCTCGGCGACATCGGCGTCGTCGACGACGGGCGAGTCGGCCCCGCGGACCAGCATGAGGGGCATGGTGAGCCGCGAGACGTCGTCCCACAGCGCGCCGAAGTCGGGCACAGCGGTTCCGTCGGCGAGGCGGAAGCGGTCGTAGCGCCACGACCAGCTGCCGTCGGGGCGCTCGACCGCGTTGTGGAGCACGCCGCGCCGGAGCGACGAGACCGTGCGGGTCGGGTTGAACTGCACAGTGCGCTCGAGGATGGCGTCGAAGCTCGGGAACGACTCGGGCCCGGCCACGAACGCGGTGATCGCCGCGGCCTTCTCGCGGTCGACGCCGGGTGTGACGTCGACCAGCACGAGCCGCGGCACCAGCTCGCGCGCGCGGACGCCGAGCGCGATCGAAGTGAGCCCGCCCAGTGACATCCCCACGACGGCACGGGCCGCGGGCGCGAGTTCGCGGATCGCGATCGCGACGTCGGCCGCGTTCTCCGTGGGCCAGTAGGCCTGGTCGGCGCGCCAGTCGGAGTGACCATGGCCGGGGAGGTCGATGGCGACGAGTGGACGGTCGAGCGCGAGCGCGACCGTGTCCCAGGTGTGGGCGTTCTGCGCGCCGCCGTGGAGGAGCACGAGCTCGGGCTCGGGCTCGCCCCACACGAGCGCGCTGAGCCGCCGGCCGGGCGCGACCTCGACCGCACGTCGCGCCACCACCGGCGGGCGGTCGAAGGGCAGGCCGGCCTCGGCCGCGTTCTCGTGGAACAGCCCGAACTCGTCGTACGCGCGAGCAGCAGTCACGCGGCTCACGCTACCCTGGGTGGTTCCCCTCCCGGAAAGGCCAGCTATGCCCGCGCGCGACGACCTGCGCAACGTTGCGATCGTTGCCCACGTGGACCACGGCAAGACGACGCTCGTCGACGCCATGCTGTGGCAGACGGGGGCGTTCCGAGCGCACCAGGCCGTGGCCGAGCGCGTGCTCGACTCGATGGATCTCGAGCGTGAGAAGGGGATCACGATCCTGGCCAAGAACACGGCCGTGCGCTACGGCGACGTGAAGATCAACATCGTCGACACGCCCGGCCATGCGGACTTCGGCGGCGAGGTCGAGCGTGGCATCACCATGGTTGATGGAGTCCTCCTGCTCGTCGACGCCAGCGAGGGCCCACTGCCGCAGACCCGCTTCGTGCTCCGCAAGGCGCTGGAGGCCCGCCTACCCGTCGTCCTCGTGGTCAACAAGGTCGACCGGCCCGACGCCCGGATCGGCGAGGTGGTGCACGAGGTGGAGGAGCTCTTCCTCGATCTCGACGCCGACGAGCACCAGATCGACTTCCCCATCGTCTACTGCAACGCGCGGGAAGGCTGGGCCTCGCTCGACCCCGAGGTCGAGGGCAGCGATCTCAAGCCGCTGTTCGAGCTGCTGCTCGAGCACATCCCGGCGCCCACGTCCGTCGATGGCCATCCGCTCCAGGCCCTCGTCACGAATCTCGACGCGTCGCCGTACCTGGGCCGGCTCGCGCTGTGCCGGATACAGCACGGGACGCTGCGGAAGGGGCAGCCGGTCGCGTGGTGCCGGCTCGACGGCACCATCGAGACCGTCAAGGTCACGGAGCTCTACGTGACCGAGGCTCTCGACCGGGTCGACGCGGCCTCGGCGGGGCCGGGCGAGATCATCGCCATCGCCGGGCTTCCCGACGTGACGATCGGCGAGACGCTGGCCGACCCCGACGACCCGCGGCCGCTGCCGGCCATCTCGATCGATGAGCCCAGCCTCGCCATGACGATCGGGATCAACACCTCGCCGCTTGCCGGCCTCGACGGCTCGAAGGTCACTGCCCGGCTGCTCAAGAGCCGGCTCGATGCCGAGTTGGTCGGCAACGTGTCGCTCCGGGTGCTGCCGACGGAGCGTCCGGACGCGTGGGAGGTGCGGGGCCGGGGAGAGCTCCAGCTCGCGGTGCTGGTCGAGATGATGCGCCGCGAGGGCTTCGAGCTCACGGTAGGCAAGCCGCAGGTGGTGACGCGCGAGATCGACGGGAGGGTGTGCGAGCCGATGGAGCGCGTCGCCATCGACGTGCCCGAGGACTACCTCGGCGTCGTCACCCAGCTCCTCGCTCTGCGCAAGGGCCGGCTCGAGCACATGGTCAACCACGGCACGGGCTGGGTGCGCATGGAGTACGTGATCCCCGCGCGCGGCCTGATCGGGTTCCGCACCGAGTTTCTCACCGAGACCCGGGGCACCGGCGTTCTCCACCACGTGTTCGAGGGCTACGAGCCCTGGCACGGCGAGCTGCGGTCGCGCCCCACCGGGTCGCTGGTCGCCGACCGCCGGGGCATCACCACCACGTTCGCCCTGATGAACCTCCAGGAGCGGGGAACGATGCTGGTGGGCCCGGGCGTCGAGGTCTACGAGGGGATGATCGTGGGCGAGAACGCGCGGGCCGACGAGATGGACGTCAACCCCACCAAGGAGAAGAAGCTGACCAACATGCGCTCGTCCACGGCCGAGGAGCTCGTGCGGCTGGTCCCGCACCGTGAGCTCTCGCTCGAGCAGTCGCTCGAGCTCATCGCCGAGGACGAATGCGCCGAGGTCACGCCGAAAGCCGTGCGACTGCGGAAGGTGCTGCTGGACGCGGCACGGCGCGGCCGCCTGCGAGCGACCAACCGCGCCCGCTGACGGCCCGGCCCCGGTGGGTACCGGCGACCCGTCAGCTCGAGCCCGTCACATCTAGCCCGTCACACCTAGCATCGCGGCGGCATGCGCTCGCTCAGGTCGCTCTCGCTCTCGCCGTCGGCCTACCGACGGATCACCCTGGCCGCCACGATCGTGCTGGCGGTCATCATCGCCACCGGGGGCGCGGTCCGGCTCACCGGCTCGGGGCTCGGCTGCCCCGACTGGCCCAACTGCCGGCCCGGTCGTCTCACGCCGCGTAGCGCGGCCGACTACAACGCGATGGTCGAGTTCGTGAACCGCACCTTCACCGGGCTGGTGTCGATCGCGGTGATCGTGGCCGTGCTCGGGTCGCTGCTGCGAAGCCCGCGCCGGCGCGACCTCGTCGTGCTCTCGTCCGGGCTCGTCCTCGGCGTGATCGGCCAGATCGTGCTCGGTGGCCTCACCGTGCTGTTCGACCTCGCACCGCAGCTCGTGATGGCCCACTTCCTGCTCTCGATCCTCATCCTCGCCAATGCGGTCGTGCTCCATCACCGCGCGGGCCGGCCCGACGGCGCTCGGCTCAGGGTCATCGACCCGGTGCTGGTGCGGCTGGCGGGGGGGCTGACGCTGGCGGCGACGGTCGTCCTGGTGACCGGCACGGTTGTCACCAACACCGGCCCCCACGCCGGCGACCGGAGGGCGAGGCGCTTCGACCTGTTCCTGCCCGACGTGGCCCGCGTCCACGGGGTCACGGTGATGGTCTTTCTCGCGCTTGTGCTGACGACTCTGTTCGTCGCGTACCGGCGCGGCGTGCTCCCGCGGGTGCAGCGTGGCCTCACCGTGCTGCTCGGGCTGGTCGTCGCGCAGGCGGCGGTCGGCTACACGCAGTACTTCACGGGTGTGCCGCCCCTGCTCGTAGGAGTCCACATCGCGGGGGCGACCGCGGTGTGGGCGGCGACGGTCTCCTTTCTCCTGGGGCTGCACGTGCCCGACGCGCTGTCGTCGACCCGTGCCGAGAGCGAGCCGGCGGGGATCCTGGTCGGGACCTGACGGCGGCTCCGATAGCGTGACCGCCCGTGGCGGATGCGGCGGTGGTCACGGAGCGCCTCGAGCGCGCCTTCGGCGACACGATGGCGGTGGACGGCGTCGACCTCACCGTGCAGAAGGGCGAGATCTACGGCTTCCTCGGCCCGAACGGTGCCGGCAAGTCGACGCTGGTGCGCGTCCTGTGCACGCTGCTGCTCCCGACCGCCGGCCGCGCCCTCGTGGCCGGCCACGACGTCGCCGGCGAGCCCGACCGGGTGCGGCTCGGGATCGGCGTGGCCCTGCAGGAAGCCGCGCTCGACGACCGCCAGACCGGGGTCGAGCTGCTGGCGCTCCAGGGCCGCCTCTACGGGCTCGGGCGCGGCGACGTGGAGCGCCGCGTCGTCGAGCTGCGGTCGCTCATCGACATCGGCGAGGCGCTCGACCATCGGATCGGCACCTACTCGAGCGGCATGAAGCGCCGCCTCGACCTCGCCGCCGCGCTCGTGCACGACCCCGACGTGCTGTTCCTCGACGAGCCCACCACCGGCCTCGACCCGCAGAGCCGGGCCAAGGTCTGGGAGGAGGTGCGCCGCCTCAACACCGAGCTCGGGATGACGATCTTCCTCACCACCCAGTACCTCGAGGAGGCCGACGAGCTGGCCGACCGGGTGGGAATCATCGACCGCGGCCGCCTCGTGGCCGAGGGCGCTCCCGCGGCGCTGAAACGCTCGATCGGCTCCGACGTGATCGTCGCCGAGCTGGACCCATCCGGGCTCGACGCATCCGGGCTCGACGGCGGGGTCGGCGGCGGGCTCGACGCATCCGGGCTCGGCGGCGGGGCCGAGCGGGCGGTGACAGCCGTCGAGGGCCTGGCGGGCGTCGACCGGGTCGACCGTCACGGGTGCGAGGTCACCATCCGTACCGCTGACGGGGCCGCGTTGCTCAGCCCGGTTGCGGTGGCGCTCAACGAGTCGCGCATCAGCGTGCGCAACCTGACGCTCCGCACGCCCACGCTCGACGACGTGTTCCTCCAGCTCACCGGCGCGCACATCCGTGAGGGAGACCAGCCGTGAGCACGGTGGACTCGGCCGCGCCCTTGCCCGAGCCCTCGGCACACGGGCCGACCGAGCACGGTCCGGCGGTGCACGCCCGGAAGGCCGGCTTCGTGGCCGACGTGGCCACCATCGCGGGCCGGGCCCTGCGCGGGATCCCACGGGAGCCGGAGGCCATCATCCCCGCGCTCGTGGTGCCGGTGTTCTTCTACGTCATCAACATCGGCGCGCTCCAGAAGGTGGCCGAGCGCGGACCGGTCACCGACTTCAAGGCGTTCCAGCTCCCGGTAGCGATCGTCTTCGCTGTCACCGGCGTGTCGAGGGCCTCCGCGCTGGTCACCGACATCCAAGGCGGTTACTTCGACCGGCTGCTCATCACGCCCGTGCGCCGCCTCGCCCTGCTGCTCGGCCTCATGGTGGCCGACTTCGCGCTCGTCATCTCGCTCTCGGTCCCGGTGGTGGTGCTCGGCTTCGCGCTCGGCGTCCGCTTCGAGACCGGTCTCGCGGGTGTGCTCGTGTTCCTGCTCGTCGCCGGCTCGTGGGGGCTGGTGTTCACCGGGTTCCCCTACGCGATCGCGCTCAAGACCGGCAACCCGGCCGCGGTCAACTCGAGCTTCATCCTGTTCTTCCCGTTCGCCTTCCTCACCACGGCCTTCCTGCCCCGCGAGGCGCTCACCGGATGGCTGGCCACCATCGCGACCTACAACCCGGTGACCTATCTGCTCGCAGGGCTGCGGTCGCTCGTGCTCACGGGGTGGGACGGGCTCGCGCTCGTGAAGGCAGTCGGCGCGGTGGTGGGCGTCGGGGTGGTCAGCATGTCGCTGGCCCTCGCCGCGCTCCGGGGTCGCGTGCGGCGAGGGTGACGGGCGCGCGAGCCTGAGGCGGCATGCCGGACCCGTTCTGCTTCGATCGAACCTGGACTTTCCCGTTGGCGCCCGACGAGCTCTGGGCCATCCTCCTGCGCACAGACGACTTCACGACGTGGTGGAGCTGGCTGCGGCACTTCGAGCTCGACGGCTTCCGCGAGGGCGCCAACGCCCGGTGCGTGATCCAGGCGCCGCTCCCGTACGCGCTCCACTTCACGGTGCACGTCGAGCGGATGGTCGAGGCGGAGCGGATCGAGACCGTGGTGGCCGGCGACCTGCAGGGGCCCGCGCGCCTCGAGGTCGGGCCGCACCCCGACGGCTGCACGGCCCGGTTGGTCTGGTCGCTTGAGCTGCACGATCCCGTGCTCCGCAACGTGGCGCGGGTGGCACGACCGGCCATGGCCTGGGCCCACGACCGGGTCGTGGAGATGGGCATCGCGCAGTTCGAGCGGAGCGCGCTCGACGGGCGCGGCTGACGCGACTCAGGCCGAGGCGGTCGCGGGCGCTCGTCGAGCCGCGATGCGCGCGGCCGCCCGGCCCAGGCGCTCGATGTGAGTCAGCACCCGCACGCGGGCCTCCTCCGCCTCGGGGCTGAGGCCCTCGAGGTCTCCGACCCGCCAGTGCCGCACCACGACCGGCACGAGGATCTGGTCGTGGTGGACCGCAAAGTCGTAGATGCCGGCCGCCGCGATCCGGCGGGCATGCGAGGTGAAGTCGGCGATGCCGAGGCCCGGCATCGCGAAGTCGCGCACCTGGCGATCGATGGCGAGCACCATGACCGATGGGTCGAGCTCGATCGCGACCGACACGAGGTCGCGGTAGAAGAGATGGTGGAGGTTCTCGTCAACCGCGACGCGGGCCATGATCTCGAACCCGACCGGGTCGTCGAGCAGCTTGCCCGTGTTGCGGTGCGCGATGCGGGTGGCGATCTCCTGGAGCGCGACGTACGCGATCCCGTCGGCCATCGACGGTGGGTCGGGCACCACGCCACCCGAGACCTGGGCCATGCGGGCCCGCTCGAGCGCGACCGGGTCGAGGGCGCGGGTCACGGTGAGGTAGTCGCGGATCACGATTGCATGGCGGCCCTCCTCGGCCGTCCAACGCCGAGCCCATTCGCTCCAGGCGCCGCCGTCGTCGAAGCGGCTGATGGTGCCGAAGTAGTGCGGGAGGTTGTCCTCCGTGAGGAGGTTGACGAGCAGCGCGCTCCGCACGGCGTCGTCGAGCGGAGCGCGGGTCGCGTCCCACTCCTCGCCCTCGGCGAAGTCTCGGCCGCGGCTCCACGGCACGAGCGTGTGGGGGAACCACTCCTTGGCGGTGGCGAGGTGGCGTTCCAGGAGCCGGACCGTGGTGCGGTCGAGCTCGCGGCGGAAGGTGGCGTCGTCCATGCCGGCAGGCTACCTACTGGTAGGTAGAGAGTGGGGCAGCCCGATCCCCAGGGGGCCTGCCGCGGGTCGCCGGTAGCGTGGCCGGCGTGCGGACGTACCTGGTAGACGGCACCTACGAGCTGTTCCGACACCACTTCGCCGTTCCGGCACACGCCGACCCCGAGGGGGTGGAGGTGGCGGCGGTGCGGGGCGTGGTGGGGTCGCTCCTCGCCCTGCTCGAGGGAGGCGCCACCCACATGGGGGTGGCCACCGACCACGTCATCGAGTCGTTCCGAAACAATCTGTGGCCGGGCTACAAGACCGGCGAAGGCGTGGAGCCGGCGCTGCTCGGCCAGTTCCCATTGCTCGAGGATGCCCTCGGCGCGCTCGGGGTCTCGGTGTGGCCCATGGTCGAGCTCGAGGCCGACGACGCGCTCGCGAGCGCGGCCGCGGTCGCGGCGGCCGACGCCCGGGTCGAGCAGGTGCTGATCTGCACGCCCGACAAGGACCTCGCGCAGTGCGTCGAGCGCGATCTCGTGGTGCAGCTCGACCGCCGGCGAGACGTAATCGTGGATGAGGCGGGCGTGATCGAGAAGTTCGGCGTCGCCCCGGAGTCGATCCCCGACTGGCTCGCGCTGGTGGGCGACAGCGCGGACGGCTTCCCGGGCCTGCCGGGGTGGGGAGCGAAGTCGGCCTCGACCGTCCTCGCCCGGTACGTGCACCTCGAAGCGATCCCCGAGCACGCTCACGCGTGGGACGTCGCCGTGCGCGGCGCCGCGAAGCTCGCCACGACCCTCGCCGCGCACCGTGACGAGGCCGAGCTGTTCCGGACGCTCGCCACGCTGCGGACCGACGCCGACGTGGGGACGGTGGACGACTGGTGCTGGGCCGGGCCCGAATCGGGGTTCGCGGATTGGTGCGAGCGGCTCGGCGCGCCCAGGATGGCGGCTCGCGCGGAGGCACTCGCGACCCAGAGAGGCTGACGCATGGACACCGTGCTGCTCGACGAGATCCGTCCCGGGATCACGCTCCTGACACTCGACCGGCCCGGGCGCCTCAACGCGATGAACCACGAGCTCGTGGCCGATCTCCACCGCGCGCTCGACGCCGTGGCCGCCGACCGGGCCTGCCGGGTCCTGGTCATCACCGGCGCGGGCCGGGGCTTCTGCGCCGGCCTCGACCTCAAGGACCCGGGCCGGAGCCCGGCCACCGAGGGCCTGGGTCGGGCCCAGGCCGGGATGGCCACCCAGCAGCACATCGCCGCCCTGGTCCCGGCGCTCCGGTCGCTCCCGAAGCCGGTGATCGCGGCGGTGAACGGCGCGGCGGCCGGAGGTGGGCTCGCGCTGGCGCTCGGAGCCGACATCCGCGTCGCGGCCGAGAGCGCGCGCTTCAACGTCGCGTTCGTGCGCATCGGCCTCTCGGGCTGCGACGTGGGGGTCAGTTACCTGCTGCCGCGGCTCGTGGGCGCGTCGCGCGCGTTCGAGCTGATGTTGACCGGCCGGCTCATCGACGCGGCCGAGGCCGAACGCATCGGGCTGGTGCTGAAGGTGGTGCCCGACGGCAGCGTGGTGGACGCGGCGCTCGAGACGGCCGAGCTCATCGCGGCGAACAGCCCGTTCGGCGTCTGGATGACGAAGGAGGTCATGTGGTCGAACCTCGAGGCCGGCAGCCTACGGGCCGCCATCGACCTCGAGAACCGCACGCAGGTGCTGGCGAGCTTCACCGGCGACATGGCCGAGGCGATGGCGGCCTTCGTCGAGAAGCGGCCGCCCCGGTTCACGGACGGGTAGGAGCTCACCGGCGAGCAGCACCTCGGGGACCGATGGGGGAGGAACGATCGTGGGGTTGGAAGGACGAGTCGCGTTGGTCACGGGCGGAGGGCGCGGCATCGGGAGGGCGATCGCGCTCGCGTTGGCGGCCGACGGAGCCGACGTCGCCGTCAACTACCGACGCGACGAGAAGGCGGCCGAGGCGACGGTGGCCGAGATCGAGCGGCTCGGGCGGCGAGGCGCCGCCTATCGGGCGTCGATCGACGACCTCGCGGCCGACGAGGCCATGGCGACCGCGGTGCTCGAAGAGTTCGGGTTCGTCGACATCCTGGTGCACAACGCGGGCATCGCGAGTCGGGGCCACACGGTCGTCGACACCGATCCCGCCGAGATCGAGCGCGTCTGGCGCACGCATGCGTTCGGCGCGTTCGTGCTCAGCAAGCTGCTCCTGCCCTCGATGCGGGAGCGGTCGCGCGGCGACGTGGTCATGATCTCGAGTGCCGCCACCGTGCACATGGCGGCGAACTCGTCTCCGTACAACATGGCGAAGGCCGCGCTCGAGGCACTGGCGATGGGACTGGCGAAGGAGGAGCGCTCCAACGGGATCCACGTCAACGTGGTCGCGCCGGGGCTGGTGGAGACCGAGATGGGGCGGCGGCTCGTGAAGGGCTCGATGGGCGTGGAGGACATCCATTCGCTCGACGCGCGCAGCCCCTTCGGTCACGTGTGCACGCCGGAGGAGGTCGCCGAGGTCGTGCGCTTCCTCGTCTCCGACGCCGCGGGCTACGTCACCGCGCAGAAGCTCACCGTCGACGGCGGCTCGTTCTAGGGCCCGGCCGGGACGCCGGTGCGCGGTCAGGCGATCCCGTGGGTGGCGAGGAGCTCGCGGACGGCACGAGCGGTGCGGGGACCGTAGGTACGGTTCGGGGTCGGCAGCGCCTGGCGCACCTGCTCGAGCTCCGCGCGGGTGAACGTGCACTTCTGGGTCACCGGCTTCACCCCGTAGAGCCGGGCCGCGTTCTCGCCCAGGATCTTGCGCTTCACGTCGGGGGTGAGCGCGGGGTAGCCGAACCGCTCCTGGAGCTCGGGTGCGAGCTCGAAAGCGCGGAACGCCTGGATCTGGTCCTGGGGCGAGCCGTACCAGATCGAGTCGGTGCCCCAGAGCAAGTTGTCGGGGCCGACGTGCACGAGCAGCTTGCCGAGCACGTGTGCGGCCTGCGTGGGGTTGCGCATGACGTTCCACCACGTAGAGCCGAGCTCGGCATAGACGTTTCCGCCGGGCCCGACGCCGTGGTCGACCACGGTCTTGACGAGCCGGTTGACGCCGACGTTCGCGGTCTCCTCCGTGTACGGGCCTTCGGGCGAGCCGGGCTCGAACCCCGAGTGGTACACGACGAAGCGCAGGTCGGGGTGGGCCTTGGCGGCGGGGCCGACGTCGATCGGGGACGCGTAGTCGGCGTTGCCGGCGCCGAAGAGCACTCCGAATCCCTTGTGTACGCACACCGTCTTGATCCCGAGCGCCCGCGCCTGATCGAGGAAGGCGTTGCCCACTCGGGGCACGCCGGCCTCGTGGTCGTCGAGCCACCACGTGCCGGGGAGGTGCGTGTAGACCTTCCAGGCCGCGATCCGGTGCTGCGCCGCGAGAGAAGCCATGCCGTCGAGGGCGGCGGGGAGCGGGCCGAGCTGCGGGAACGCGCCGCCGTGGAGCAGCAGCCGGCCGTCGCCGCACACCGCCGCGAACGCGCGCCGGGCTCGCTCCATCTGGTCGACCGACAGGGGGCTCGCCGCGCCCGGGATGGGGACGGCCGAGATGACCGCCATCGACGTGTCGCTCTTGAGGAAGATCTCCTCGAGGTAGTGCTCGATGGAGAAGCACGACTTCGGATCGGCCTCGCCGCACCGGGCTTGCGGGAACGCGACCGCGAAGCCGCCTCCGGACTGGTGGGTCGGGTCGTACTCGAGGAAGTGGCTCTGCACGTCGAAGACGAGCTCCTCCCCGCCGATCGCGCTGCGCGCCGCGTCGGGCTCGGTGGTCGACGCGGACGGGAGCCGGTAGTGGCCGCCCGGTGCCTTGCCCTTCGCCTTGCGCGACTCGGAGTGGCACGCGCTCAGTGTCATGAGCATCAGCGCCGCGCCGCTCACCGAGCGCAGGAACGTGCGCCGGTCCACGCCCAGCCGGCGCGCGTGGTCGTCGGCCTCCTCCCGAGTGCGGCGGATCGCCTCGCGCTCGACGGGTCCGAGCGGCACCGGGTCGTACTCGCCGTTGGAGCACGGCCCGAGCTTGATCGGCAGCTCGAGATCGTGGTCGTCGGTTCCCACGCGAGGGAGGCTACCGTCGCCGGCCGTGGAGTCGATCGCGATCCGGGCTCGCGGGATGGTCTTCGACGCCCGCGCCGCCGGGCCGGCCGACGGCGAGCTCGTGCTGCTGCTGCACGGCTTCCCGCAGACCTCGTTCGTCTGGCGGCACCAGCTCGGGGCGCTGGCAGAGGCCGGCTATCGGGCCGTCGCTCCCGACCAGCGTGGATACTCGTCCCGTGCCCGCCCCACCGGCGTCGACGCGTACCGCGCCGAGGAGCTCGTGGCCGACGTGCTCGCCTTCGCCGACGCGCTCGGCACCGACCGGTTCCACCTCGTAGGTCACGACTGGGGCGGAGCAGTGGCGTGGCAGGTGGGTGGCCGGCACGGCGAGCACCTCCGGACCCTCACCTCGGTATCGACGCCGCATCCGTTCGCGTTCCGTCGATCCATCCTCGACGGTGAGCAACGCGAGAGGTCGAGCTACATGCTCGTGCTCCGCTCACCCGAGGCGGAAGGCCTCCTCCTGGCCGACGACGCGGCCATGCTCCGCAGCATCTACGAGGTGAGCGACCTCGACGCCGACGCGGTAGAGGAGTACGTGCGTGTCCTCACCGAGCCCGGCGCGCTCAGCGGCGCGCTCAACTGGTATCGAGCCGCCGACCTCGGACTGGTCGAGGGGCTGGGCGCCATCGAGGTGCCGACGATGTACGTGTGGAGCACGAACGACGTGGCGTTGGGCCGCGAGGCGGCCGAGGCCACGTCGGCGTACGTCGACGGCCGGTACCGCTTCGAGGTCCTCGAGGGCGTGAGTCATTGGATCCCCGAGGAGCGCCCGGCCGAGCTGAGCCGGCTGCTGCTCGAGCACCTCGGAGCGGCCTGACCGCGACGCCGCCGTCCCCCGGCATCGCCGCAGGTCAGGAGGGATCCCGATCCCTGTCACACCCCCTCGTCAGAATCGGGGCATGGCACTCTTCCTCGCTCTCGTCGCCCTGTTCGCCGGCCTCGCCGCCGGCGCGCTCGTCGCCGTCGCCGTCTTCCGTCGGCGGACCGACCCGACCGCGACACTCGTCGCCGAGCTGCGCCAGGTCTCGGCCGAGGAACGCCAGGCCGCCTTGCAGGCCGCGGTCGAGCAGGTGCTCACCGGCAATCGCGCCGTGATGGAGGCCGAGCGGGCGCGGAGCACCGAGGAGCTCGACGGCAAGAAGTCGCTCATCGACCAGCAGTTGGAGGCGATGGCCGGCGAGCTCGGAAAGGTGGGGGAGCTCGTAAAGGAGCTCGAGCGCGACCGCGCGACGAAGTTCGGCGCGCTCGCCAACCAGCTCCAGACCCAGAGCGAGGGCCTCACGGCGCTCACCGAGACCACCCAGGGGCTGCGCGAGGCCCTCTCGAGCACGAAGGCCCGGGGCCAGTGGGGCGAGCGCATGGCCGAGGACGTGCTGCGCCTCGCCGGGCTGCTCGAGAACGTCAACTACCGAAAGCAGGGAGCGATCGAGGGCGGGGGCGTCCCCGACTTCACCTTCTTCCTGCCCCAGGGCATGACTCTGCACATGGACGTGAAGTTCCCGCTCGACAACTACCTCCGCTTCCTCGAGGCCGACTCCGACCTCGAGCGCGAGCGCTGCCGCAAGGAGTTCCTCAAGGACGTGCGTCAGCGCCTCAAGGAGCTCACCGTCCGCGACTACGTGAGTCCCGCCGAGGGCACCGTCGACTGCGTCCTGCTGTTCATCCCCAACGAGCAGGTCTACGCGTTCATCCAGGAGCAGGACCGCTCCATCCTCGACGACGCGCTCCGCAACAAGGTGGTCTTCTGCTCTCCGCTCACGCTGTATGCCGTGCTGGCCGTGATCCGCCAGGCGGTCGACAACTTCCGGCTCGAGCAGGCGTCCAAGGAGATCCTCGGGCTCCTGCAGGGGTTCGAGAGGCAGTGGGACAAGTTCGTCGACCAGATGGACAAGGTCGGGCGCGGCCTGGAGACGGCCGGCAAGGCATTCGGGGAGCTCGAGGGCACCCGGCGGCGGATGCTCGAGCGTCAGCTCGACAAGATCGACGCGCTGCGCCAGCACCAGGAGATCTCGCTGATCGACGAGCCCAGCGCCGACCCGCTCGCGCTCGACGCCTGAGCTGATCGCGGCGGCGGCCGGATCAGTCGGCGAAGCGCAACAGCTCGGGGGCGACCGGGCAGTCGGCTCGTCGTGCGACGCCGCCGGGGGCGTCGAGCCCGCTCGGGCCGGCGATCCGCTCGACGCGCTCCAGCGACAAGAGGTCGGTCTCCTCGTCGTCGGCGACGTGGTGCACCAGGGCGTCGAAGAGACGGGCGGGTAGCACGCGGCCCACTCCGGCCACGAGCCAGGTCGCGCACCCCGAGAGGCCTTCGACGAGCTCGGTCGTGCCCGCGGGCACCAGGGCTTGCTGGGGGCCCACGGCGCCCACCTCGACGAGCAAGTGCGTCGGCCCGCGCCGGGTTGCCTCCGACTCTGAGACGACGCGGATCGACTGCTCGGCTCGTCGGAGCCGGGCCGCGA
>OBEQ010009405.1_pt1 | contig 45368 bp, 41 predicted proteins | sample 1670901 | NCBI WGS metagenome assembly OBEQ01 (sample SAMEA104232315, study PRJEB22302) | groundwater metagenome | biome: forest; feature: aquifer; material: groundwater | place: USA | collected 2011-08-07 | depth 5.4 m
ACAATCGCCTGATTTCAAGCGTTCGTATTTTAGTTGAGCACGCAATCGCTGGAATCAAGCGCTTCAGAGCCGCGGCTGACATTTATCGAAACAGAAAAGCAAATACCGATGATACCTTCATGCTGCTCTCAGCTGGACTTTGGAATCTTCACCTTCAAGGACAAACAGTTTGAGGCAAGAAAGAGCTTGTTTCAAGGTGTTTGTGTTCGAGGGGTATATGGCAACAGGCTTAATGTGTTTTCTCGCTTTCTGTAGTTCGTTTGAATTTGTACTTGCACTCTTGTTCATCTGCCTCATTCATTTTGAAATCGTCTTCGGCGCTATCTGATTTGTTTCTGCCGCTTGAATAACAGACATCCCGCCCTTGATGGACGCGATGATTTGTGAACGTAGCTCTGACGAGACTGGGGTAGCCATATAACGTTGGAATACTTGTCACCATTAAGGGCGGTGACATGTGTCTGATTATAGGTGGTCGCGTCACCCCATGGCATGATCGAGACTCCTAACCAGATCGAGATTGAAGTGGATGCAATGCTTCGCGATGTCCTCGCTCTTGCTGCAATGGCTCCCAACACTCTCGCTCATGGAACTCAGAACGAACGGCGCGAGATGTTGGGAAAGGTATGTAACGAGATCAAACTTGCAGATCGAAAGCTCTCCGTGGAGCTACGTCGTCCCTACTCGGTGCTATTTGAGAACCTCCCAACGGTCCTCTCTCAATTGAGAGACTCGAACCCTTCCAAAACCTCACAGAACTCGAACATATTCAATGATTCTCATGCGATTTGGAGCGCGCAATTCGCGAATATGCTCCCCATCAGAAATACCACGGAACCTAACCCTCAAATCTGCGCTCAACAAAACAAAAAAACCGCCCCGCTTTTCGCGAAAGGCGGGGCGATTTTATCATGGTGGGCGAGGAGGGACTCGAACCCTCATGACCTTGCGATCACTGGCTTCTGAGGCCAGCGCGTCTACCAGTTCCGCCACTTGCCCAATCAAGCATCTTATAGACGTCTTCGATCATGACGGATCTTTCTCTTCGGGTCAATATGATTGACCAAGAAACGGCTTTCTGCTATTGTGGAGATTAGTTAAAGGATGCCACGCCTCCCTCTTGAGCCAGAAACGCTCTAGACCAAGTGAAAGTCGTGACAAAAACCGCGGAACGTACAACCCAACATTCCGAAACATCCCTTGACTCACAAGGGGTGCAACGACTCGTTTATCCAATACAAGTAGCGTATTTTGGCGTTCGAACCATGATCGTCAGTGCCTCTTTATTCTAAAAATCTATGTCCGAACCTATTCAACCACCCGCCCCGGCTCCATCCGGCGCCTTTCGTGGCCCAAGCAGCACCCATCGTTCTTTTCGTCGTCCTATGCGCAGCGGCCCCAAACGTGCTCGCATTGATGGCCCAGTAAAACCCAGCACCCCATTTGCAAAACCTCCTCAAGAGTTTCGTCCGCCCGCTCCACGCCCTCCAGAGCCAAAAGGGGCGAATTTTGATACACGCGGCTCGCTCAAACAAGGGTTTGCTAAAGACGAAAAACGCGGCACGAGCGATCGTCACGAAATCCAAAATCGTAAACGTGGCGCCATGGGCGGTGCTTTTAATGCAGCGCCTCGAATGAGCACCTTCAAACACACCCCTTTTCGTAAAACAGGGGTTGATGAAGATGTGCTCAACAAAGAGAGCCAGCGCTTACGCGTCACCGTTTTGGGTGGCAACGAAGAAGTCGGTCGCAACATGACGATGCTTGAGTATGGCAACGATATTTTGCTCATCGACATGGGTTTGCAATTCCCCGACGACGACATGCCAGGCGTCGATTACATCATCCCCAACATTTCCTGCCTCAAAGGCAAAGAAAAAAACATTCGTGGTGTGATTATCACCCACGCCCACTACGACCACATTGGCGGCATTCCTCATCTTGCCCCCATGCTTGGCAATCCGCCTATTTTTGCGACCGATCTCACCTGTGGCATCGTGCAAAAACGTCAGGAAGATCACAAAAACGCGGCTGCCTTAAACCTGTACTCCGTGTCCTATGATGACGTGCTCCAACTAGGTGCCTTTAAAGTAGAATTCTTTGGCGTTTCCCACTCGGTTCCATCTTCGATGGGTGTCATCGTGCATACCCCATGTGGCATCATCGTGCATACCGGTGACTTCAAGCTCGATGCCGGCCCAGGCTCGCAGTCCCTTCAAGAAACGGAGAAAATCAAAGGCCTCGGTGAACGTAATGTCCTTGCGTTGATGTGTGATTCGACCAACGCATCCAAACCAGGCAAACAACTCCCCGAAATAGACATTCAACACAACATTGATGAGATTATCAAAAGTTCCAAAGGTCGCGTCATTATTGGCACGTTTGCTTCCATGATCGCCCGCGTCCAACAGATCATAAAAGCGTGTGAACGCCAAGGTCGCAAAGTCGCGATCGAAGGGTTTTCCATGCGCTCAAACGTGATGATTGCTCAACAACTCGGTTACATGGATATCCAAAAAGGCACGCTCATCGAAACCAAAGACATCCACAAATACGACCGCGAAAAAACGGCGGTCATCTGTACCGGTGCCCAAGGCGAAGAGCGCGCTGCCTTGATGCGCATCGCCAACCGCGAACACCCTATTGTCTCGATTGAGCCTGGCGACACGGTTGTCTTCTCATCCTCGGTCATTCCTGGCAACGAACGCTCGGTGCAACGGGTAAAGGATACGCTCTACCGCGAAGGCGCCACCGTTATTCATTACAAAATGATGGACGTTCACGCTGGTGGTCACGCTCAGCAAGAAGATCTCAAAGAGATGCATGACATGATCAAACCAAAATACCTAATCCCCATCGAAGGACACTATTCATTTCTGTGTGATCACGCCAAAGTCGCGATCGATAACGGCTTCGCTGAAAAGAATATTTTCATCGCAGACAATGGGCAAGGAATTGAGTTCGATCTACATGGCAACGGGATGTTAACCAACAAGAAAGTGTCGACAGACTACGTCTTCGTCGATGGCCTCGGCGTTGGCAACACCAATCAAATTGTGTTGCGTGATCGTCAACAGCTTGCGAGCGAAGGAGTGGTGATTGCTGTTGCGGTGATCGACGGCAAAACAGGCGTACCGCAAGCTCTGCCCGACATCATCTCGCGTGGGTTTGTCTACATGAAAGAGCATCAAGAGCTCATTCAACAAACGCGTCAAAAAGCCAACGCAATCCTTAAACAATCCTCTCCTGATCCAAAAGCCGCCCCCAATGGCACCTATCTCAAAGATAAGCTCCGCGATGAACTCGGTGAGTTCCTCTTTATCAAAACAGAACAGCGCCCAATGATTATTCCCGTGATCATCGAGGTATAAAGTAAAACACATAAAGACGAGCTTCGGCTCGTTTTTTTGCGTGAGTCCATCTTACCGGTTCGCTCTTGTCTCCGTGCGACTGATCATGTACATTATGTACATATGACGGTCATCACCACGACTGAGGCAAGAAAACAGATCAGCCACATCATCGACCGTGTCAGAATCCACGGCGAGGTATTTGGAATTGGGCGCCGCAACTCCATTGATGCACTCGTAATCCAGTTCCCCCACGCCTACCGCAAAACCCTCAATGAAATAACCAATGTCAACGCTTTGTCACCTAGTTTCGACTTTTTAAACGACGAACCGGAAATGTATTCCATGACTGACTTAAAAAAAGTGTATGTCTAAAGGCACGATCGTGCTCGTCCCCTTTCCCTTCACAGATTTGTCCGGAAATAAGGTTCGTCCATGCCTAGTATTATACGAGCAGAAGAACGGAGAAGACTGCATCGTCTCATTCATTTCTTCGGTAAAGCAAAAAAAAGCCAGTGTCCACGACATCAAGATTAAAGCCACCAAGGTAAACGGATTAAAAACAGACTCTCTTATAAAGACGGATAAGATCGCGACTCTTCAAAAAAAGATCGTGCTGGGCGAATTAGGCATGATCGAACCTGTGTTAATGCGGGCTGTAGATACGAGTCTTAAAAGGATTTTCCAGCTCAATTCCTCAGGTCGACTCACGTGACACGCTCTCTCCGACATGATTGCATGTGAGCATATTCACCCATTTTTACTTTTTCATTTGATTATGCAAGACCTCGTCTTCTCCGGCGTGCAACCTACAAGTGGTCTCCACCTCGGTAACTACATCGGTGCACTCAAACAATGGATTGAGCTTCAACATCGCTTCCCTTGTCTTTTTTGTATCGTGGATCTTCATGCGATCACCGTACCACAAGATCCTACCGAGCTACGTCGCAATATGCTAGAAGTCGCCGCAACCTATCTTGCGGTTGGTGTCAATCCCGAACGATCCATCGTCTACGTGCAAAGCGAGGTAAGTGAGCATGCCGAACTTGCGTGGATGCTCTCGACGATCGCCAAGATTGGACAGATGGAACGCATGACACAATTTAAAGATAAATCAGCACGATATGGGGATAAAATAGGCCTTGGGCTCTTTAGCTATCCCGTCCTCATGGCAGCCGATATCTTGCTATACGATACGACGGTTGTTCCCGTGGGGGATGATCAGTCCCAACATGTCGAACTTGCTCGCGATCTCGCAGAACGCTTCAACAACCATTTTGGTCCAACGTTTACGTTGCCTCAAGTGTACATCCAAAAACATGGAGCGCGGATCATGAGCTTACAAGATCCCTCTAAAAAGATGAGCAAAAGCGACGCGTCTGGTTTAAGCAAGATCCTCCTCACCGATGAGGCCGACACCATCCGCAAAAAAGTCATGAAAGCCGTCACCGACACCGAGCCTGACGTCCTATTCGACCCCATCCATAAACCAGCGGTTGCAAACTTGATGACCATCTACCACCACATGACTGGTCAGACAATGGAGATGATTCAAACAACCTTTGCTGGCAAAGGCTACGGCGATTTCAAAACCTCGCTCGCGGATGTTCTTATCGACCACATTTCACCCATCTCACAAAGAATTCATGACTATCTTAATGATCCCGGAGAACTCACGCGCCTCCTGAATGCAGGTCGCAATAAGGCAAAACATCTTGCGGAACAAAAGATGAAGTTGGTCAGAGATCGGATGGGTCTCGGCCGATCTTGACGAGTGCCCAACATACAAAACACCCCGAATCATCGAGGTGTTTTGTATGTTGGGCAAGGCTGTAAGCCGAGTTTTGTCCATCCGACCGAAGTCGAACTGTATGACCATCTCTCTCGACCGTACATCGCTGCACGGCTCTAGCGAGCGACCATTCTTCTTGGAATAAATCTTGTCCGAAGACAGAATCCATCTCGCGAAGATTTGCTCTTGCACCAAAGAGGGTTTACCACACTTCGTTGTTACCAACGAAGGAATCGTGTGGCCAACCATTGCTCCCGAAGGAGATAGCGACCTCTCGATACTTTTCACCTTTCACCGAGCCGTTCTCGGCTAGTATTGTCTCTGTGGCACTATCCCTAGGTTTATACAAACGTTCGGTACATGTCCAAACGTGCGTAGTATACCTGGCAGTCGTTAGCTGCTCTCACGACATGATACCTTGCGATACCATGGGTGCTCGGACTTTCCTCACTAACCGAAGTCAGCGCGGTCATCCACCTTACCCAGCCGGACGATAGCAGGTTTTTGATCAAAAATCAAGGGGTGACTGTGCTATAATTGCGTTATGCGTATTCTTGTCACTCGCTCCATCCCCGACGCCGGCCTCGAGCTTCTCAAGGCCGCCGGGCATACGCTAGACGTCTCCTCTGAAGACAGAGCGATGCCACGTTTAGAGCTCCTCGCGCGGATTCGAGGTGTGCACGCCCTCCTCTCTCTGCTCACAGATTCTATCGACGACGAAGTAATGGAGGCAGCCGGATCAACACTCAAAGTCATCGCAAACTACGCCGTTGGATTTGATAATATCGATCTCACTGCCGCCAAGCGCCGCGGGATCTTTGTCACAAACACCCCCGCAACCGAACTCTCGGAATCCGTCGCAGAGCACACGATCATGCTGATGCTTGCTCTCGCTCATCGTCTCGTTGAATCCGATGCATTTGCTCGCGCCAAAAAATATAAAGGCTGGTCACCTACCTTGCTTATGGGCACCGATCTCAACGGAAAAACGCTTGGCATCATCGGCACAGGGCGCATCGGACGCTCAGTTGCTCGTCGAGCCGTCCTTGGGCTGAATATGAACTGTCTTTACACAGATCATCATCGTCAACACGACCTTGAACAGACGGTCGGCGCTAAACCAGCGAGCCTCGAACAACTGTTGCAACGAGCAGATGTCATAAGCCTCCACGTCCCTCTTACTCCAAGCACACGTCACTTGATTTCTATTGCAGAATTCACCCTCATGAAAAAAACGGCGTTCATCATTAATACAGCTCGTGGTCCTGTGATCGATGAAAAAGCGCTCCTTCGAGCTCTTCGTACCGGGCGAATCGCCGGTGCGGCTCTAGACGTGTTTGAATGCGAACCAAGTATTGATTGTGATCTCACGGATAAGCTTGAGCTCAAATCTTTTGATAACGTAATCCTTACGCCACATACGGCCAGCGCAACCATAGAAGCTCGCCAAGCGATGAGTAGGCTGGCCGCCGAAAACATCCTCGCCGTGTTGAATGGTGGGCCTCCGCTGAATCCGGCCGAGTAGGCTGCTTGATTCTCAAGTAAAGCCCTGCTAAAGTACCGCGCACCAACTAACGGGCCCTTAGCTCATTTGGTAGAGCACCGCCTTTGCAAGGCGGGGGTGGTCGGTTCGAGCCCGACAGGGTCCACCATACATAAAAGCCGCCTTATCGGGCGGTTTTTATGTATGAGACCTCAGAGTGAGATCATATGCTCATTTTTGTCTCTGAACACATTTCCCAATCAATTCGTAATCTCCCGTTAACACCACTGGATCCTCAGCAAGCTTCGCTCCAAAATTTATATCGCCAACTTGCCATCTCTTAAGCACCGGGGCGATCTGGGAACCACTTTCTAACGTACATTCGTAACGCATCGTGTATATGGTTGCAGTCTCTGCATTCAATGAAGTAACCTGCGCATCAATCGAGGTTTCCGTCTCCCCCGCCGCCAAACGTTGCGCTCTCATATCCGTTGGCACATCATATTGCATGTGATTAAAGCCTTGTGTGAAGAAATAGCTCCTATCTGTCTTGCGTTCAAACTTCCAATGCGCCGACGAACGTGTCCGCACCCCAAGCAAACGAAGCTCATCATCCCAATTCACCTCAGCCGGCTGCCAATTCTCCGTCGAATGGATGAAACAATCCTTGTTGTTGCCACAATCAATCACCCGATCAACCGTCTGGATAGACTCAATGACCATGCTAGGCGCACCCACTCCCAGCAAACGCATCACTACATACGCTGCCTGCCCATCCTTCATATAGTAACGTTTTCCATCTGCAGGATTTACATACCACGCCTGCCCAGCCCTGTCTGTCTGCAATAAAATCCGCCCCTTCAAGCGCGTAACCAACAACTTGTCGACCGACAGGGTACCCGTCCCATTCGCGCGGTATCCACCTATCACCTCCATTTTATCCGAAAAACCATCCCCATCGGTATCCGCTTGATTCGGATCCGTCCCCAAAGCCGTCTCTATCTTATCTCCCAAACCATCCCCATCAGAATCTATATCACCATCTGCCACCAAGCCGACAGGAATCTTTTCCAAATCCTTACTCAAAACTCCAAGTCCATATACACGCATCGTGTCATAAGCCGCATTTCCGTCTGGTAAATATACTTTTTGCTTGCTCGTCGGCACGACATACCAAGCTTCACCATGTTTCTGCACATCCAAAAGAACTCGCCCTGTGTTATTCCCAGAAACCTGAGCAAGGGCGGTCATCGGCAAAGTCATTACAATACCAACGAGAGAGGCAAGGATACGTGTTTTCAAAGACATAGGCTTATTTAGATACTAGGGATGGTATGGAAATAGCAACGCTAGACAAACTATAGCCGATTATAGCGGCAATGAAAATGTCATCTCTCCTGCGAGGTGAGTTCTAACATCCATCACCTGTGTCCACCAACATTTTTTCCGCTTACATGGCGGAATTTTTGTTGCAAACCTCATCGAAAATATAATACCATCTCTAGATGGTGGACATATCGTCAAAAAAATGACACGATACTTATCCGCCGATCCAACCCCCGGCGGCATTCAGGAGGTAATGATGCTTGTCATCGTCTTCTCTCTTGTCATAAGTGGTCTCTTGATCATTGTCGCGATTGTCGCGAGTCTTGGCATCATCTTGGCCGAGAATGACCCCGAAGCCGGTATCTGGGTGGAACGTGGTCGCCCCCCAGATGCCTACCACACACCCCGTCGCCCCACCTGAAACACATCAAACATCCTTCTTTTCTCTCTTTTGGAGCAGCTCTTGCCGCTCCCTATCCCCCACTTCTCATCTCTGATGAGCCGTGAGGATTAGCCCTCCTTATGCCCATCGCCACATTTCTTAAAAGCGCTACCCGTCTCGAAGAGCTCCCCGTGGGGAACAAACCCCACATTGCGATGGTGGGCCGCTCTAATGTCGGTAAATCTTCTTTGCTCAATCACTTAGCTAATAAAAAAGGTCTTGCTCGTGTAAGCGCCGAGCCTGGTCGCACGCAAACCATTAACTTATTTGATGTTGATGGTCGTTTTTATTTGGTGGATCTCCCCGGCTATGGCTTTGCAAAGACCTCCAAAGCCAAACGACAGGACTTCGCAGGCATGTTGCGCGATTATCTCTGGCAAGCTCAACAACTTAAACTTGTTCTCCTCATCATCGATGCACGTATCGGCCCAACCGATCTCGATCGTGACATGCTCGCGTATCTTGCTTCCGGCAAAATCCCCGTCGTACTTATCGTCAATAAAATCGACAAACTCTCCAACTCAGAAAGCATTCATCTACAACGCATGCTTGAATCGACGTATCCACATGTCTCCTTCATTCCCCACTCGAACGTGACTGGAAAAGGCCGTGGAGAGATCTGGCAAGCCATCGAACAGGCTGTGCGTATCTAGCTCTCTCGATCCAACGCTTGCATCTCCTCCCGTATCCGTATCCACTCTGTTTCGGCATGCGCGAGCACCGTTTCAATGGTGTTAAAATCGCGTCCCTGTTCCGGTGTGATCTCCAGAGGCCTTTCTGTGAAGCGTCGCAGATATTCTGCTTTTTTTGTCGCGTACTCCTCTAGCTGTTTTTCCATTTTTCGCAGTTCTCGTTTCAATGTCTGTCCCTGCTCATACCGTTCTTGTTTCACTCGCTTCTCTTCATCAAGCGATGGTTGACCCGGATCAGGGACCAACGCAACACGCGTCTCCTCTACATACTCGTCGTACGTCCGATGATCCCGTTTGATCATCCCATCGCGCACATCCAACAAAGCTGTCGCCAACACATGGACAAACGTACGGCTGTGACTCACAAAGATAATGGTTCCTTTCCAACGCGTAAGCGAATCAGCGAGCGCCTCCACCGTTTCCATGTCTAGATGGTTCGTCGGTTCATCCAACAAAAGCACGTCAGGTCGCGAGAGTAACAACCCAGCAAGACAGAGTCTTGCTTTCTCGCCTCCACTCAACACAGATACCTGCTTCCCAAGATCGTCTTGCGTAAACAAAAAGTTGCTCGCAATCCGAAGCACATCCTCGCGTGTCACAAGCGGCCCTGTATATCGTTCCAAGTAGATTTCTATGGTATCGCGTGGATGCAACTGTTCATGGACCTGTTGAGCATAGTACCCAATTTTTAATCGATTATTCCACGTGGATGTTCCTTGCAACAACGGAATGACCCCGGCTACTGTTTTTAAAAATGTTGATTTACCTTGCCCATTCTCCCCGACAAGAGCGATTCGTTCTCCCCGCTGAATCTCGAGTTCTAGCCCTTCTGCGACAACTCGATCGCCATATCCAATCGCTAAGTGACATGTTCGCAAAGCAAACGTAGCACGGTGCTCCACTTGAGGAATGTGAATCCGTACCGTTTTTAGGGGGTGTTCGATATCGATCGCGTGCAAACGTGCCAACTGTTTTATTTTTGATTGTGCTTGAGCCGCCTTTGAGGCTTTTGCCCGAAATCTTTCGATGAAGATCTGAAGGTGTTTTTGTTGTGCTTCGACATTTTTATTGAGACGTTCTTTGAGTTGTCCCTGCTCCTCTTTCCAAGCAAGAAATATCTCGACCTCCTGCGGAAAACTGGTTGCTTTTCCCCGCTCAATCTCGACGGTGCTCGTGCACACATTCTTCAAAAACTCTCGATCATGCGACACCACCACAAACGCTCCACGATATTCCTGCAGCCATGCTTCCAACAATAACTGCGTTTGCACATCAAGATAGTTGGTGGGCTCATCCAACAACAGCACGTCTGGTTCATGCAATAAAACCGCTGCCAATTTTACACGCATCTGGTATCCACCAGATAACGCGGTGGCAACCATACCTAATTGATCACCTTTAAGCTGAAATTGCGCCGCAACTTTTGCACATTGCCAGGTAGGCTTGCCACTCACACGTTCAAGATATCCACACACGGTTTCCCCTGCCAAAAAATCCTCGTGTTGCTCAAGGTATCCCACGCGCACCCCCTGTGCCTTCATAATCTCACCGCTGTCTATCTCTTCAAGCCCAACCATCATCCGCAACAAGGTTGATTTGCCCACACCATTTCGTCCAATAAGCCCGATCTTTTGCCCATCAGATACCACAAAATCAACCCCATCCAATACACGGTGCAACCCATACGATTTTGTGAGTCCTTGGACCTGCAACAGCGTCATAAACCGCATTGTGTCTCATCTCATCCAAATAGGAAAGCGAAAGGATTTAGCATCTGCATCTTGACATAACTTCTTTGCTCCCACCTACAAAGAGGATACACTCACTTTATCTAATTCTTTCATGTTTTCATCATTATGATGAGCTGTTCTAAAGAAAAGTGCACGGACTGGGGTCTGTTTCTGCTTCGCCTCGTTCTTGGTATCGCTTTTGTGTACCACGGATATGGGAAGTTGTTCGGTCAGGTGCCTGGTATCGAGGGCTTTGCCATGATGCTCGATAAAATAGGCTTCCCTGTCCCAACATTGTTTGCCTACGCCGCTGCGCTCGGTGAGTTTTTGGGTGGTATCGCTATGCTCATCGGTGTTCACACCAAACATGCGGGATATCTTCTCTCCTTTATTATGTTGGTTGCTATCGCTGGCGCTCATCACTTTGGATTTGGCCCAATGGGCTTTTCTTGGATGGCCATCGAGCTTCCTCTCGCCTACCTTGTCATGTCTCTTGCCGTGACACAGCTAGGCCCTGGCTCGATGGTACTCATGAGCTGTCCAGGGAGCTGTTGCAAATCAGCCTGTGGATGTGGCAAAAAAGAATGCGGTGTGTGCGCCGTAGAAAAGAAATAGCTCTTTTTCCAGACAGCAAAACATCCTCGCGTGAGGATGTTTTTTGTTTTATCCTCTGAAAAGTATTTTTCCTATCCACAAACTTCGTGGCACAACGAAGGTTCCAACCCATGCGCTGCGTTCTCCTCCCCATCCTTCTTTAAATCTCGTGACCCCTTCCAATGATTTTTTGTATTCATACTGTCCTAGCTCTTGTGGATTACACCCACCAAAATCATACCAAGCGCTGCCTCGACGCGCTGCCTCTTGGATTGCATGCCAGTGTAATACCTGTGGAGCTTTGATCTCATGTCGCTTTGAGGAGGATGCTCCATGCAAATACGTGACCGTATCTCCAAACGCAACCTCGATGCTTGCCGCCAACACCTCTCCTTCATGTTCCGCCACACGAAGACTCGCGATACCACTGTCTACCATAGCAAAAAAGGTCGTGCGTAGATAATGATCATTGCGTACAACGATTTTATGCCGCTCTCCTGTTTCGTGTGTAAGGGACAAAAAAACCTCCACATCTTCCCGCGCGGTAGAGAGCCGAGTAACGACCCCTTGTCGCTCACCTAATCGAACGTTGTAGCGCGTTTTCTGCTCCATCTCTGCCAACAACTGAGCCTCTGTCTTGTCACGTAGATCCACCATCCAATGCACCGCTGGATTGTAGGAACGCCTTTGAATCCACTCATCTGGACACACATTCTCCACACGTAAAAACGGCTCTATTCGCAAAAAGATAGCTCGACCACACAAAAGATGGTTCCGTAAAACATCTACAGCTTCTCGCCACTCATCAACATCAACCTTTGCAGAAACAGCGATAGGCCCGCCTGGAACGAACCAATAGATAAGCCCATATCGGCGCTCTTCAATAGCCTGCGCGATAAAACAAGGGTTACCCTCTTTTTCAAGTACATACCGTCTCACTATCTTGCCAAGAGCGCGCTGCCCCTCTCCCCAAGCCCACGATTGCAAAAACGTGGCTCGCTCCACAGAAGTAGCAAGCGCATCCCACATAGACCGATCACGTTCTTCGCGCAGCACCATATCAACGAGAGAGTTGTCGCAGCGCCTCTTTTACACGCATCCCAATATCTTTTACGTCCGCTGATACCAATTTCACGGCCTCTCGTGCGTCCTGCGCCGAATATCCAAGGGCTTGTAGCGCGTCCACGACCTCCACATCCCCTACAGGCATCGCCGCCTCATCCACGAGCTGGCCCTTGAGCTCAAGAATGATTTTTTGTGCTGTTTTTTTGCCAACACTCGGTGCCGAGCTCAATCGCATCACGTCCCCTTGCATGATCGCCTCGCGAACCACTTCGGACCCAAGGGAAAGAATGTTGGCCGCCGCTTTCGGTCCAATGCCGGAAATATTCAACAGCCGCTGGAATAATTCAAGATCACTCAACGTTAAAAATCCATAGAGATCATGAGCGTCTTCGCGAATATGATCATGAATGTACAAAAACGTTTCCTGCTCGCTTCGTACATCAGACAAAAGGCTAGAGGATAAAAACACTTTGTATCCAAGACCTCCCACCTCCAAAAGGACCCATGTGAGGCTTTTTTCTATCACGCGTCCACGTAAAGATCCAATCACACATTTTTAGACAAACGCAACACTGCTCACCAAGTCTCCCGCCTCTTTAAAGCGCATGACTCGAACCCCTTGGGTGTCGCGTCCAAGCGATGGGACGGATTTGAAAGGGACACGAATCACGATGCCATTTTTTGAGATCAAGATCAGATCTCGTTCATCGTCTTTGTTTGAGATGAACGCTCCCACAACGCCACCTGTTTTGGCGGTCACCTTGGCGGTGTGAATACCAGAGCCACCACGGCCTTGTGTCTTATATTCTTGAAGATTCGTCCGCTTGCCCAACCCGTTCTCTGTGATCGTAAACAGTTCTAGCTGCCCCTTGTCAGCAAGGATGGGATTAATGATATCCATCCCAACCACATAATCACTTTTTGCCTTGAGCTTGATTCCGCGAACGCCGGCGGCGGTACGACCCATCGATCGAACGTCGTCTTCGCTGAAGCGAATAGACTGCCCATCACGAGACACAAGAGAGATATCATCGGTTCCCATCGAAGGCTTGACCCAAGTCAGCTCGTCCCCTTCATCAAGGCCAATCGCAATCAACCCACTGCGACGCACATTCTCGAACTGCTCCATCTCACACTTTTTAATGGTGCCACGACTCGTCACCATCACAAGATATTTGGTGCCATCCATGTCGTCCATGGGCAATGTGACCGTGACTTTTTCACCAGGAGCGAGCTGCAAAAAGTTGACGATCGCTTGCCCCTTTGAGGTACGCGTCCCCTGGGGAATCTCATACGCTTTGAGACGAAACACCCGGCCGCGACTGGTAAAAAACATCACATCCGTATGCGTGTTCGTCGCAAAAAGTTGACTCACAGAATCTTCCTCCTTGGTTTCAAGCCCAATCACCCCCTTGCCGCCCCGCGCTTGAGTCCGAAACGTGTCTGGAGCAAGGCGCTTGATATATCCATCGATTGTGAGCATCACCATGGTTTCCTCTTGTGGCACCAAATCCTCCATCGAGAACTCCCCTACAGGGTGTGGAACAATCACCGTACGGCGCGCATCACCAAATTTCTCCTTCACCCCAATAATCTCTTGTTTGATGATCGCTAACATCTTTTTGACGGATGCAAGAATGGATTCAAGCTCTGCGATGATCTTCATTTTTTCATCGTATTCCTGCTCGATACGCAGTCGTTCGAGATTCGCGAGTTGCTGCAATCGCATTTCGAGAATCGCCGTGGATTGAATCTCTGAAAGCTTGAACTTGCTCATCAAATTACTCTTGGCTTCATCTTTATCTTTCGATTTTTTGATCGTGGCAATCACCTCATCGATGTGCAAAAGAGCAATGCGCAACCCTTCCAAAATATGGAGACGCTCTTTGGCGCGATCAAGCTCATACTGCGTTCGACGCCGTACGACCTCTTTCCGATGGCCTAGATACTCTTCCAGCAACCCTTTGAGGGTTAAAATACGTGGCTGAATGCCATCCACAAGACACAGGGAGTTCACATGGAACGTTTCTTGTAGCTGTGTCATCTTAAAAAGCATGTTGAGCACTTTTTTTGGATAGGCATCCTTTTTGAGCTCAATCACCACGCGCACCCCCTCTTTGTTTGATTCGTCGCGTAGATCACGAATGCCCTCGATCTTTTTTTCGTTCACAAGATCCGCAATTTTTTCCACGAGCTGGGCCTTGTTTACCTGATAGGGGAGTTCCGTGACGATAATCTGGAACGAGCCGCTTTTCTCTTCGATGATCTCCGTTTGTGCGCGCATCACAATACCACCACGACCCGTTGCATAGGCCGCTTTGATTGCATTTGTGTCGTAAATAATCCCTCCCGTTGGAAAATCCGGGCCAGGAATATACTGCATCAACTGTTCGATGGTGATATCTTCATTTTCGATGAGAGCAATCGTCCCGTCACACAGATCCCCAAGGTTGTGTGGAGGAATGTTGGTTGCCATTCCGACCGCAATGCCGAGCGTTCCGTTTAATAAAAGGTTGGGGAGTTTTGAGGGCAAGACTTTTGGCTCTTCGTGTGATCCATCGTAATTTGGTTTAAAATCAACGGTGGCTTTATCGATATCAAACAGCATTTCTTCTGCAATAGCAGAAAGCTTTGCCTCCGTATAACGCATCGCCGCGGCACTGTCACCGTCCATGGATCCAAAATTACCTTGACCACGGACCAACATGTATCGCATGTTAAAATCTTGCGCCATACGAACCATCGAGTCATACACCGCCGTGTCTCCATGCGGATGGTATTTGCCAAGCACCTCACCAACGACGGTTGCTGATTTACGGAACCTCCCTCCTGCTCGCAATCCAACGGACCACATCGCATACAAAATGCGACGATGGACTGGTTTGAGGCCGTCACGAGCATCTGGCAGCGCACGATCGACGATCACGCTCATTGCATAATCTAAAAACGAGGTTTGGATTTCCTCGACGAGGGAACGGGGTTCTACTTTTCCAATAAATGTTGGAAGGGGTGGTTGTGCAGACATAAAAAAGCCTCTGGATTTTGCCCTCTTTGCGAAGAAAAATCTAGGGGCCTGTCAAGCATCACTGTCCGTATGTTTGGAGTCGCTGCCGAATCTCCTCGGTTTGAGATCGTGCACGATCTTGCAACGTAGAAGCGCCGTTGCGAACCGTATCAAACAGCCCCTCGCCCTGTTGCGATTCTGGGGCTTGAATGCTCAACCCAAAGGTCACCCACCATCCAAAAAACACCAAACAAAAGGCGACAACAACTGCCACCCCTACGCCAACTCGTACATGAGGATGGACCTGGTTTTGTGTACGAGCATCAAGATGCATCAAAATCAAATCTCGTTTCGGATCTCCTGTGGATACAAAAGTCGCCTCGGGGCTCTTCGAGGGTTGGGCGAGGACCCGTGTTCGAGTCGGTGCTTTTCGAGCACCTTTTAAAGAACGACGTGTACGAATCATACAACACCGACATCATACCACATCTTTTCCAGCGGAACGATCCGACAGAGTTTCGTTCCGCTCTTTATACTTTTTCCAACACAGCCACCAACAAGTCCTCACTGGGCAAATCTTTGCGAGATATTTTTAATCGGTTTGCATCTTGTCGCTGACACACACCCAATTCTTTACAAAAAGCGTCCGCTGTCCCAAGAACTTTTTTAAGGCCATCGATATGATGATACAGTGGCACAACCACACGAGGTTCAATCGCGCTGATTGTTTCTATTGCTTGCTTTGCGCTCAATCGATCATCGCCGCCAACCGGCAACAACAAAATATCAATATTTTCAAGCTTCCCAAGCTCTTCATCTGTAAGGGCGCGATCCGCTCCGCCCAAGAATCCCACAGACATTCCTTCGATTTCGAATCGATACAACAACGTATGCGGCCATGCATGCGCTTCGTCCTTCAACGCGATGGCGTACGCAAAAACGCCATTCACCTCAAACTCTCCCGGCTCCGCAATCACAAAAGGCCTCGTCTCAAAGACATTCAAGGAAAAACGATCCTTGCGCTCGTGAGAAAGCGCGACAATATTTGGTGATACACTCCGTGGGAACCTGATCCCCGTCTCCGCATCAAATGGATCTGTCACGAGCGTTGCCTGCTCGCCACCATGCTGCGACTCAATCCGTACGCTCGAAAGCCCGTGCCAAAAAATTTGCATACATCCTTCAAAAAATCAACGTTAGAGTGCTTTTTTAAACGCCTCGACCATCGGAACCTGCTCGGATTCTAGCCCATAGTGGTCTGCAAGCGCAACCGCCGTCCAGTCTGCGATCACGAGCGATCGAAAGATCCGTTCCATCCGATTGATCCCCTGCAAATCCACCTCAACAACCAAAAACCCACGATCACGATACAACGTTGCCATCACCTCCATCCGACGAATATTCCGCTCGTCATCTTCTCCATCGCGCAAAAAGATAAACGCAAACCGATCCGAAAGCGGTTTGCTTGCACCCTGCGCATCAAACCCTGTCATCTCGTTATGATTCAGTTCAGGCACAAGGTTGTAAAACGCGGGGATCTTGCCTGTTTCATTGAATTTTATCTTCCAGTTGTAGGCGATGCACGCATTCGCTGTGCTGGCGTAGACGATCGGGATTCGATCTTGCAAAGCATCTGCTAGCTGTCGGCCGTCTTCCTCTAAAGCAGCAGGCTCAAGATACTGCGAAACATACGTAGCCTCTCCAACCAGTTCATCGATAGACAACAATCCAATAAGCCCACACAAGCTAAACCCAAGCGCGGACCGTGGCTGAACCCCTGTGTCAGGCAGCTCTACGTACGGAACACCGTCCCGTATTGCAAGATCGATGAGTGTGCCCCCAACAGCGATCACCGCTCGCGGCATCCCTTGAACCCCTGCGGTTTCATAAGCGTCGATCGTTTCTTCTGTGTTTCCAGAATAGGAGCTTGCCACCAAAAGTGTCGTAGGCAAACTAAATCGTTTGACATACGGCAACCCATAATCCGACCACACCCGAATCCCCCGTTCTGGTGCCAAGTTCGCCAAAATATCCGCCGCTAAATGAGACCCGCCCATCCCCGCCACTACAATCTTGCGATGAAATGCAACCGGCCCCTGAATAATTTCAGGCTCGAAGGCAAACTGCTTAGCAAACCCCAAAATGGCGTCGCGCATCATATTCCCTCTATCAAACCACAAACGCACATTCTTCGCTACTTCATGGAAGCACCATGAAAAACCAAAACCCCTCAAAAAGAGGGGTCCGGACGTTGATAAAATCTACTGTGCAATCGTGACGAGTTGACCGAGAACGAAGTTAGAGATAGCAAATGCAGAAACGATGATCACAAGCCCAATAATTGCATTTGTGACCATGGTACGAGCTTCCCCCGCCTTTTCGCTTTCTCCACCGGAGGTCATCCACAAAAATCCTGCGTACAAGATATACCCCAAGAGAACAATACCCAGGAATCCGAGCACGACATTGATGATCTTTCCTGCAATTTGATAAATATCACCCGTACCAGTGACTCCGGATGCTGTACGAATTTGCCCTACGTTTGTTCCCGCTGCCTGAAATGGATCAACGGCGAGTGCCACGGCAGGAGCAGTGGCTAAAAAGAGTGCGGCGGACCCGATACGGGTCAATGAGTGTTTAAGTTGCATAGTAAGGTGAGTATATCAAATGAAAAGAAAATCTGCACACAAGAGCTACGGATTATGCGATCCGGATGACGGCCCGGGCGGTGTCGGTGGTGGGGTCACCCCTCCCGCGATCGTGCTTAAAGATGAAAGAACAAAACTCGAAATCGCAAAGGATGCGGCAATAATAACAATTCCAATCACCGCTTGACGAATCATCTTGAGAGCCGTCTCTGCCCCCTCCTTTTCCCCACCAGACGTCATCCACAAAAACCCCGCGTACATCATGTATCCAAGCAACAACACCCCAACGATGCTGAGCGAGATGTTCACAACCCCTCCGACGATTTTGACAACGCAACGCTGAAACACACTTCCATCACAAAAGTCCGTCAACCCAGTTCCGTTGCTCGCCGCATGAATACCCGCCGACACAGAAGGGGCGCCCTGGGCCAAAGCCAATGTCGGCAGAAGAAACAGAAGGAAGAGAAAAGAGAAAATGCGAGACATAAAATTTTAGAAACAAGTCTTATGGAGAGCAGTGATCAGTTGTACACCTCGTGTTACATGTCGCTTCTTCCTCTGTAATAGCTTGAAGAGCATCCGCACGACCTGGAGCGTCTCGTAAGGCAGGACCATCCTGCGCTCGTCGCGAAGTGTCAGCGTAGGTACGACATGCTTCTCGACACGTACGAAATCCCGCTGCATCTCGACACCCACCCGAAGGGGTTGGTTCTACCGGAGCTCCATCAAAACCACACTGACGCTGACAACGATCATGACAACTTGCTTCGCAAGTAAACTCTCTTGTGCCTACTCGATGCACACAGTCATCCTCCTGAATACACAATTGTTGGCAAGCTGTTTGTGTGCAACCGTTTGCAAAAGGATCAGGTGCCGTCTCACGAGGGATTGGGACGGGAGGCGTTGGCGCAACCGTCCCTGGTGGCGGTGCGCTGGTTTGAACACCCGCTGGCGGCGTTGGTGGACTCGAAGTGAACGTCTCTCCCACAAGACGCACAACCATCGTCGCCAGTGTGTACGAGCTGCCAATAATCACAACACCAATCACTGCATTACGAATCATGGTGCGCGCAGATTTTATCTGTTCATCCTCCCCTCCGGCTGTCATCCATAAGAATCCCGCATAGAGCACGTACCCAATCAGGGCAACACCTATGAGGCTAAGTGCAATATTTATAAAAGCAGAAATGATAGTAGGAACGCAAGAATTCGCTGCACAAATATTGCGGAATCCAGAAGCCCCTCCTGCTCCCTCCAAGGCGCTACGCGCGAGTGTGTCTGGTGCTGCGAATGCCAAAGTTGTCGTCGTAACAAAAAGTGTTGCGGTGGTACAAAAAACAGACAGGGGCTGAAGAGAACGCATGAGAGAAATCGTAAGGGGGGAGAATACCGTCCAAGTAAAGATCAAAGGAGCGGGCGAACCCGCTCCTTTGAATCCATCTTCTTTATGGAGTGACGCCGTCTTGCGTCGCGCCGACTAAACGACCGATCACAAAGCTTGTAATCGCCCACGCGGAAAGAATAATTGCGAGACCAATAATCCCCGCAAAAATCAAACTACGTGCCTCTGCTGTCTTGGTTTCGTTTCCACCAGAAATCATGTATTGGAACCCACCAATAAGCACGATAACGACGGCGATAATCCCTAAGAATCCTAACGCGACATTGATAATACGTGCCGCGGTGGTACGCACATCACCATCACCAAGTTTTACCGTCCCTTGAATCGCGCCTACTCCCAAATCATCCACGGTCAACACATTAGATTGAGCAAATACGAGAGCAGGAGTTGCCATCGACGCTGCTAATCCTAAGGAGGCGACCATCGAAACGATCTGTTTTATACGCACTGTCATGGAGCCTCACCTCCTTTCCGTGCATGAGATAAAAAATGTCCTTGCATACCGACAGATGTATAATAGCACACCGCGAGCGGAAGAAGAAAAAGATATCAACACGAGAGATCATCTAACGAAACGCGGCTGCACATAAACCTCCACATTCGCTCATACACATTCCACGAATCAAGTCAGGAATTTCTGGAGATGCACACACACTAATACATCCAGGCCCACAATCAGCAGGAGTACGAACACGACTGCAGATGAGAGGCCCAAATGAGTCACACCTGGCGTTGCATTCTTCCGTTCTGCCCGCAAGAGCTACAAGGGGACTCGAGCAATCTGCCTGACAAGCCGTCACGAAACTCGCCGCGTTACAGGCCCCACCTCCACTCGCTCCTCCTGAAGAGGCATCACCACGAACAGAAGTGTCACCCGAAGTACCAGCACCTTCCAGGAGACCTCCAAGCCCCGCACGTCGCTGAGCTCCAGGAGCACCACCTGGAGTTGTCGAGCCGTCGGCAGCTATTTCATTCGTTGGTGCAACAACTTCCTGCGCAGCACCGAGTCCACCCACGAACCGAAGAAGGAGGGCAATCATCGTGTAAGAACCGATGACGATGAGCACCCCCGCCGTTGCGTTCAATAATGTTTTCCTGGCCTGTTCATGCCTATCCGATGATCCGGCCGTAAGCCACACCGCGCCACCATACACAAACATCGCCAAAAATAATGCGCCTGCTGCCCCGAGCATAAACTGGACCAATCGACCAATGATTTCAGAAATAGACGTGTTACAAAATGGATCATGCACCCCATTAAATGCGCAACTATCCGATGTCGCGGCAGCGGCCGTGGTTGGTGCAGATGCCCCTCTGTGTCCGTTGCCAGTATTGGAGTTCCGACGAGGGGTTGTGGGCTGAGATGGCGCAATTACCTCTGGCGTATTTTCAGGCGGCGTTGGTGCCTGAGCATATGCCGGCAAGACGGCGAGTCCTTGTCCTAACACCCACCCAATCAACACTAAACGTGCAAAAAAGTTCATACTAACGAACATGATATCACAAAGGGAACATTTCCCCTCCGCCTCTCATCGTATTCGAGGCTTCACCGGACAGAACTCCCCCTCTTAAAATAAGAGGGGGACGCCGAGTGCAACGATGGCAGGGGGAGATATCACAGTCCCAATACCCCCAAAAATAAACTCACGAGCGAATAAGATAGGAAGATCAACACGAGTCCAATGGAAGCATTTTTGAGAATCGTCTGTGCTGCACCGACACGATCGCTCCCCTCTGCCGTCATCCACATTACCCCACCCACAACAAACATAAGCAAAGCCATCGCCCCTGCAATCCCAGAAATCGCCTTAATCACGCGAGCGATGAGTTCACTGATGCTGGTTGTATGGAGAGGATTTGTGAGCGTGGTTGGAGAGCCAGGGGTACGCGTAGGAGCGGTTGAAGAAGCGGGGGATTCGGGAGCGATTACGGCAGCAGCAGTTTCACTGCAGGTAGGCGGAGTCCATGTCTGACTGCCACTTGCGCAAGCCGCCGAATCAGGCGAAACACCGTGCGTGTTTGCAACACAGAAAGAATTGCCAGGCGCAGGTCTGATATCTTGCGTATCATAAGGGTGGCCGTCGCGAGCCGTGCCACGAGTAATGAGGTGATTACTAAGTCCCGTAGGACTTCTTCTGCTCGTTATGCCTTGAGGGCAATGTCCTTCACAATATGTAAGGCAAGCTGCGTCCGTGCACGCATCAGCAGTTCCAAAATCATGATCTTGATCATTACCAAAAACCCATTTTACTCCAGGAGTTGGTCCAGTTGTGCAGGCAGGAGGACTATCCGCCGTAGCCGCCTGCATCTGAATACACCTAAATCTACAATAACGTCCTGCTGCTTGCGTCGATGACGACCATAATCCTGCTGTCAAGAAACAGAGAAGAGGTACAAGAAAAAAATGTGTACGCTTCATAATATTATGGGGTTCCAGGAGGAGTGGGCGATGGAGGTATTCCCGTTCCAGGTGGCGTTGGTGTAGATGCTCCTGCTGGCGCAGGATTTGACGCCGCAGTCGGAGGAGCACCACCCGTTGCTGTTGATTCTATAAATCGCACAATTGTAGCAGCACCCAACACTAACAGCATCCCAATCGCCGAACCTGTCAACATTTTTTGCGCCTCGCCAGCCGCGCCAGAATCGTAGGCAAAGAAAATATATTTGAAACCAGCATACACAAAGATGAGCAAGAAGAATGCGGCGGCAAGGCCCATGAGAAAATTGGCAAAATTTACCCCTACCTGTTTGATATCATCCAACGTACACTTGCCGGCAACAGCGGCATTATGCGAGGTTGCACAATCAGGCAAATGAAGAGGGCCTGGCAAGCCAGGTTCACCCGGTGGGGTCGCTGGGGTTGTTGAAGCAGCCGCTTCACTCACGACAGAAGCGGGCTCACCACAAGTGGGCGGGGTCCAAACCTGAGCACCTTCCGTGCATGCAGGACTGCGCGTGGGCACATTTGATGGTGCTATCTCGATACAAAAACTGTTTCCAGCTACAACAGCCTGATTGGATATATATGCTGCAGTTGTAGCAAATATAGTGCTTCGACCAAGCTGCACCGTGAATGCATTTCCGCACGCCTCTCGACACTTAGCGCGACAGCTTTCCCGTGTGCACATTGTAGCGTCAGCAAAAAGATAGTTATGATCGTTACCAAAAACCCACTTTAAACTAGGCGTCGGGCTTCCTGTGCAGCTATTCTCTGGTACCGTTTCCATCTGGATACACCTAAACTTACAATTTGGCCCTGCCGCATATATCGGCGACCCTCCCAACCCAAACACCACAAAACCCACGAACACTCCCAACCACACGCGCGTAAACATAATTGCCCTCAGTATACCACACCATCTACTCGTTTGTTCTTGTGCGCATGGTTTGCCTAATTTGGTTGGCAGTGAACTGCATCGCTTCATTCACTTTTGTGCCTCCCCCTAACGCCGCATTCATGAGCGTGCCGAAGGCCGTGTCAACAACCTGAGCGTTTACCCCAAGATACCAAGACTGCGCCGTCAGCACCTGTGAGGCGAACACTCCCACGATCTCGTCCGTAAATTGATCGGCTAACAAGGCTTTGCGCGCTGCCGGCCGCCGCATCTTAGCGAGAAGCGCCTTCGATGTATCCGCCTTCATCAAGAAGTTTAGAAGATTCCAAGAAATATCCACGTCTGCACTCTTTTTTGAGACAACCCACATCCAGTAGTTCGCAAGATTCTTGGTAGGGTTTCCTTCGATCGTGGGCAGCCTCGTGATCCCAAGATTCAGTTTTGGTGCACGAGACCTTATCTGCTCGTAGTGGTAGCTATATCCAAAAAAGAACGCTGTTTTTCCTTGAATGAACGCTTCGAGCGAATTTGGTTGCTCGGCATTCCACGTATAGGTTTCTTTGGCAGGATTTGCAAAGTCTGTATAAAACTCGAGCGCTTGAAATGCGGGAGGGGTGTCTCTGCGACCACTCGCAGAATCGGGCATAAGATCAAAAGTTGGATTTCCGCTTGCATCAGCCATTTGCGCTCCGTTTTGCATCATGAGCGCCGTTAAAATATCAGAAGATCGTTCGACATTTGCGGAAGTGCCCATCCCAACAGCAGACTGGACGAGCTTGCCATCCGCATCCAATTTTGTCAGCTTTTTGACCTGTTCTTGAAACTGATCCCAGTGCTCTGGAGGCGTTGGAATCCCCGCCGCATTCAACAAATCCTTGTTGTAGTAAAGCGCGAGCGTGTCTGTCCAAATAGGAGCGGCCACCAATCGTTCTTGGAACGTAGCGCTGTTTGGATCGGTTGATCCTGGAGTAGGCACACGGATTTTGCGGAGGGCGTCGTGAACCACCGCGTCGGCGTATTGATCCTTAAAATCTCGAAGAGTGATGGTTGGCTCTGCACGCAATTCCCAAGTTGTTTCCTTTTTGAGGGTGCCCGTGGTTACGGCATACGCTGTTTTTGTGCTCGAAGGCATGGGCGCTGTTTTTGGCAGATACTTGCCCACCCATGTGTTGTGGACCAAAAAAACGTCCGGTCCACGATCTTCTGCGAAGGCATTCAACAAACGATCCTCATATTCTTCTAGGCGTAAACGTCGAAAATTGACCGTGACATTTGGATGCAACCCACGATATTGATTGATTGCCTCTTGATATACATCATAGTCATCAACGGCTCCCCACACATTCAGGGTGACTCGTTGGGACGCCTTTTGTGTTTCCGGCGACAGGCCCTTGGTGCATCCTGCCCCCACAAGCGTGAGCAACGTCACGATGGAAAAAAAACGAGCCACCAATGGTTTCATACATTTATATGATAACACACAACCTTGCTCGCTCATCTATCCCCCTTCAAAGCTACACTCATTCGCTTTGAATCCCCCTTATTTTAAGGGGGAGATATGAACGGAAATAGAGATGTGAATGAAGTGGAATCGCGCGTTCGTCAGCTCTCCCCTTAAAATAAGGGGAAACGCCCAGGTCCGCGAGGGCAGAGGGGATAGTCGAAAGGAGGGGGTAGTCAAGCGGTCATCTCTTTCATCATCTTTTTCACATCTTCTTTGAGATCCTCTCGTGTCAGCGCTATGGCGATGTTTGCCCGCAACCATCCAATCTTCGAACCGGTATCATGATATTCCCCTTGAATCTTGCATGCATACAACGATCGTTTTTTCATCAACCGTTTCACGGCATCCAGTGTCACGAATTCACCTCCTGGTGGCGGAGTGAGTGCGCGGATCTCATCAAAAATATCCGGGGTAAGAATCAACCCGCCATTGGTGGCTAAGCACGAAGGCGCCTCCTCTGGCGTGGGTTTTTCGATCACATCCTTGCAACGATAGACCCCAGGTTCAACTTCAACCTCCGGATCAATCACTCCATATCGTTTTACGTCTGCTCTTGGCACCTCCACGACGCCAACCACTGGATCATGATACGTTTCATACACGTCGATCATTTGTTTGATACGTGGCACGGTGCCGGTGTACACATCGTCTCCAAACACCATCGCGAACGGTTCATCCGGACCAATCAAATGCGCCGCATTCAGCACAGGTGTTGCGTTTCCATACGGCCCTTTTTGACGAATATAAATAAAGTTCGCCATGCGCGTAATATCTTTTATCTGTCCCAAAAGATCGTTTTTGCCCTGCTCTCGCAACCACGACTCCAGGAGCTGATTCTCATCAAAATGATCTTCGACGGCTCGCTTGGCGTGACTCGTGACCAAAATAATATCGGTAATACCCGAAGCTACCGCCTCTTCCACGACGTATTGGATAACCGGCTTATCGATAATCGGCAGCATCTCTTTTGGCATCGCCTTTGTCGCGGGCAAAAACCGCGTACCAAACCCCGCCACAGGGATGATCACTTTCGTTACGGATTGAGACATAATTTATATATGATGCAGCAGATCCCGATAATCAATGCCGGCAAGATCTAGAGCACTTTTCAGCGTCCCCATAGCCAACTCGGAATGGAGGGGCACGATGGTAATCCGAACTTCTCCATCCAACGATCGGCGTAACTTCACATAGCTCCCCTTCTGACCCACCAAAGAAAATCCATATACTCGAACAAGAATAGTCACCAGCTTCTTGCCAGAGCAGGTCTTAGACATAACCTTATGGCTGGAATTGCAAAACAGAAACAAGGGGGATCTCTCGAGGAAGCTGCTTATAGACGGAAATGCTTTCTTCTGCAAATAACTCAACCGCCTCTTGAAGGTTGCGCCGAGCCTCTTCAACGGTTTTTCCCTGGCTCGCAACGCCAAGCTCAGCCGCTCGAGCTACATACCACTTGCCCTCTTTAACAATGCTCATTGTGAGATAGCGCATACAGCGAGATTAGACGAAAGAGAACATCCTTGCAACCGCGCCAGGATCCTGGTTTACATGTTACACAACAATACTCACAAGCCTTCCCTTCACGTACACCACCTGTGCCGGCACCTTTCCATCCATCCATTTTGCTACAATAGCCGATGCAAGAGCCACCTGCCTTGCCTCCTCCTCACTGATATCTGACGCAACGACGATTTTGTCACGCACCCTTCCATTCACCTGCACCACAAGCTCGAACGTTGCCGCTTGTAACTTTGCCACATCAAAGGTGGGCCACCCAGCTCCACACGCGTTCATTGACATCGTATGCCCTAACACCTCGCACCAGATTTCATCCGCCAGGTGCGGAGCAAACGGCGCCAGCATCTTCACATATCCTTCAACCATCGTCTCCGGAACATGCCCGATGGTTTGAAAGGCGTTTGTGAGAATCATGAGCTGCGAAACGCAGGTGTTGAATTGCAGACCATCGATTCCCTCCGTCACCTTTTTCACCGTTTGTTGATACAACGTCGTGAGGTCGCGAAGCGTCAAGGATGAGGCGTCCGACTCACGACCTTTCACGCCATGCATCCGAGGCTCCATAAAGAGCCCCCAGACTCTATCTAGGAACCGTCTCACCCCCTCGATACCGTTCGTGTCCCACGGCGCCGGTTGATCATACGGCCCAATAAACATCTCGTAGACTCGAAACACATCCGCGCCATACTTGGCGACAACATCATCTGGATTCACTACGTTCCCTTTTGATTTGGACATCTTTACCCCCCCTTCGCCCAAGATCATATTATGGGATCGACGCATCTTGTACGGCTCCGATCCACACTCTTGCGGCACCACGCCCAAATCCCACAAAAACTTATACCAAAAACGTGAGTACAGCAGATGCAGCGTCGTATGCTCCATTCCCCCGTTGTAAAGATCGACAGGCATCCAATATTTCAGCGCCTCCTTTGATGCCAGCGCTTCAGCGTTCTTTGGATCACAGTACCGCAAAAAATACCAACTCGACCCTGCCCAATTCGGCATCGTATCCGTTTCACGTCTGGCGACATTTCCACACCGAGGGCAGGTTGTTTTCACCCATGATTCGATCTTTGCAAGAGGCGATTCACCCGTGTCCGTTGGTTCGTAGGCGGCAACATCCGGTAACATGAGCGGTAATTGATCGTCTGACAAAGGCACCCACCCAGTGTTCTTGCTTCCCAATACTTCCCGGACGATTTCTGGTTGGTTTGCCTGCCAAAAATGACCACGCACCCCAAGAGATTTTATGTACCACCCCTCCGGCAAGAACGCGTGAGATTGTTTTGGAACACGCAAATCATCATCAGAAACAAGTACATTCACGCTTCCAACAAGATCCGTTACCCCTTTCCAATCGACAGGACGCTCCCAGATCTTGCGCACCGCGCCATAGTCTCGATCAGGCTTCTGGGCCTGTTTTTGTGCCCATTCTTCATCCGCAACAGGACCAATGAGTGGTGCGACCAGATACAGATGTCCGATCTTCCGATCCATCTCACTTACGGCGTGCACAGCCATAAGGCCGCCCAAGCTGTGACCAACAATCACATCACTCTCTCCAAGCTGATCAAGAATAGGACGTAACACGCTCATCCAACCTTCGTACGTTGGCGCGAGTGGTTCAGGTAAATTGGGCGCAGACACTTCAAACCCCTCAGCCTCAAGCGCACGAACAAGCTCTGGATACCAGTGCGACTCCGCCGAGGACCCTAACGCATGAATAATGAGTGCCTTCTGCTTCTTTTTGGCACACGAATCACAATAGACGAGTGGAATCGGCTCACCCCAATATCGCTGCCGAGAAAACACCCAATCACGAAGTCTGTACGTAACTTTCTTTGCGCCGCAGCGATGATCCTCTACCCATGTCACTGCATCCTCCTTCGCCTTCCATGTTGGTGCCCCATTTAAAAAATCAGAATTGATCGCATAGCCATCCAACGACACGACCTGTCGGGTAGGCAACCCATATTTTTCTGCAAAGGCAAAATCACGTTCATCGTGTGCCGGGACCGCCATCACCGCTCCTGTGCCATAGTTCGGCAGCACATAATCAGCAACCCACACTGGAACTCGCTCTCCATTCACCGGATTCAAGGCCAGCACGCCCGGCAAGCACACCCCCGTCTTCTCCCTATCCTCCCCCGTCCGTTCTTCGTCTGTTTTTTTGTCGACGTTCTCGACATATTCTCGAACCTCGTCCCATTCCTTCCGAGGATGTGCGTTCGATGCTTCACGCTTCACGAATGGATGTTCTGGTGCCAACACCACATACGTCACTCCAAATACCGTATCCGGCCTTGTCGTAAACACGCGCACCTCGCCCCGCTCTTCGCCATCAACGGATAAAAGACGAAACACAATTTCTACACCTTCGCTCCTTCCAATCCAATGCACTTGCTGGGATTTAATCCTGTCTAAATAGTCCACCCCTCTCAAATCCGTCAACAAACGTTGTGCATAGTCGGTAATCCGAATCATCCACTGTTCCTTCTCACGTTTTTCAACGACCGTCCCACAACGCTCACATATTCCACCTTGCGCCTCCTCGTTTGCAAGCCCGATCTTGCAACGCGGACACCAGTGGATGGTTGACGTGGCTTTATAGGCCATTCCATGCTTAAAAAACTGCAAAAACTGCCACTGGGTCCACTTAAAGTAGGCAGGATCCGTAGTATCAACCTCGCGCGACCAATCAAACCCGAACCCTAACGACTTGATTTGCCGTGTAAAAGTCGCCACATTTTTCTTGGTTGCATCCGCCGGTTTCACCTTGTTTTTTATCGCATAGTTCTCCGTTGGCAACCCAAATGCGTCCCATCCTATTGGATAGAGCACATTTTTCCCTTCCATTCGTTGTTTGCGTGTCACGATGTCGATCGCCGTATAGGATCGCGGATGTCCCACATGTAACCCATCACCAGATGGATAGGGAAACTCAATCAACCCATAAAACTTTTCTTTACTCACGACATCTTCTACAGCATCGCGCGCTCGATAAACCCCTTCCTCTTCCCATCTTTTTTGCCATTTGGCTTCCATTTCATGGAGAGGGCGTGTCAACATAGTGCAAGAAACGTATCAATCGTGTGAAGAAAAAGGAAGGGAGTAGCGTCTATCGGCTCTCCTGCGTTCATGTTAGTTTGCTCTTGCAAAGGAGAGAAAACATGTGGCCCTACGTGATCCACTTTGGTCGCACGCCTCCCATAAATCCGCGTGATCGCACATCTCATCTCACCATGATCGGATGCATCATCCTCGTTCTGATCATTGCGTGTCTTGTGTCGCGATAGAAATACTCCTTCCCTTTCTAGACTCGCGCCCACTGGCCGAGTCTGTTTTTTTATCCACATCTATATTGCTTGACGCCTGTAACGATCTCCGGCACATTAAATATATCGCTATGGAGCATCGTGCGTATTCCAGCAAAAATATCGTCCGCTTTACAAAGTGGACGTCTATTTGTATTTCCACGCTCATGCTCGTAGATACACGTTCTTGCGGAAGGCAACCCATGATTTCATAGACACGCATTTCGTCTTTCATGGATACCCCACCGCGCAATCGGTGGGGTTTTTGTTCCGGCTTTGTCTGATTTGTTGAGACTCCTTCTCGACGAATCTCTGATGCCAGAAAGGAAAAAGGAAAGACCATGCCAAAAAAGGACAAGAAGCAGAAGCCTCGTTTGAACACCGTCAAAGTCGTCCTCATTGAGATTGATGACCAAAACGGTACCCGTATCGCCACGCCACATGACGCTCGTCTGCACATCGGTGAGCTCTTTGCTGGACTCAACCTCGATCCAGCTGCGCGCGTCAAAAACCTCCGCGTTCTACAGATGTTCTGCCCACGCCTCGAAGTCGAGGTCCTCGTACGCGGTAAAACACCCAAGATGGTGCCCCTCAACCGCGTTCGACTCGATCCCGATAACAGCGTCGGCGACCATCCTAACCTGCCCGTCATCCCCTATGGGACCTTCTTCCAAGGTTCTGAGACGCTCCTCAACGCCTCCGCCGCCTAATCCTCTCCACCCTCTTCTCTCCTTGCAAGGACCCCCACAGGGTCCTTTTCTCTTGCATTTTTTCAAAAGCCTTGATAGATTCTTCCCACTCATTCATCTACGCTTCGTTGGAATACTCTCGCGAATGCGCTTACGCGGGCGATGTCGCCCACGACGGACACGATCCGCCCTGAACGACACCGCCGCCCCCACCACCATGTTGGATCCACAGAAAAAGAAGAAGGTTATCGAAAAATTTAAGACCCATGCGACAGATACCGGATCTCCCCAGGTTCAGATCGCGATCTTGAGTGAAGAGGTAAAAGAGCTTACAGACCACTTAAAAACGCACAAAAAGGACTTCTCATCTCGTCGTGGTCTCATCAAAAAGGTAGGCGAACGTCGCCGTCTCCTGCGTTATCTTAAGCGCACCGACGCCAAGGCGTACGACGACTTAATGGCAAAACTCAAAATATAACCCTCATCCCGAGAGCATTCCTCTCGGGATTTGTGTCTTCGGTGCACACAAAGACGTCTGGACAAAACCGTAAAAAGAGCGTAATCTTTATTGGATTCGCAGGCATCATCCATCTGCACAATCTTTGTGAGAGGCCTATTTTTACCCTCTCCAACATTATTCTTTGCTTTTTCTATGATCCAACGCCCCTCTCAACGTGTCGCTGTCTTTATCGACACGCAAAACATGTACCATTCCGCCAAACATCTTTATGGTTCACGGGTAAATTTTACCGCGCTTGTGGAAGCGGCTGTCGGCTCTCGCGAGCTCGTGCGCGCCATCGCCTATGTTGCCAAGTCTAAAACCGGCGAAGAAACAGCTTTTTTTGAAGCACTTACCTCAAACGGCATCGAACTCAAGTGCAAAGATGTCCAAGAGTTTGCAAGTGGGGAGAAAAAAGCCGACTGGGATGTAGGTATGGCCGTTGATGCCATGGCCGTTTCTTCTCGTGTCGATGTTGTTGTTCTCGTCACGGGCGATGGAGATTTCGTTCCTCTTGTCCAATATCTCAAAGCCAACGGCATTATCTGTGAAGCGGTGGCTTTTGGCTCTTCCACGAATAATCAACTACGCGAAGTCGTCGATCATTTTCTTGATTTAAGCGAGGACCCTGCCCAGTTTCTCCTTCATACTCGGCATATTCCGGTCGTGAACAAACCCAAAACGCCGACTCCGCCTCGCACGACACCACGAGAGATACCAAACAAGCCCTCCATCGAACCTATCTTCAAGCCTCTTGATCTTGGATTCATCCAAGAGACTCCGTCAAACACGCTCCCTAAACCTCATCGTGGACGAAAACCCCCCTCTTCTACCCTCCCACCGATCGAAACCGTCTCCCACGAATCCTCCTCTCCAAAAGGGCGCAACATTCGTATTACATTTTAACACCTCCATTCCCGATCTCTTGCTATGATTACCCCTCCCAAAGAATTTTCCATGGATTTAGCCGGTCGAACCCTCTCGATCTCGGTTGGCCAGCTCGCCCAACAAGCAAATGGCTCTTGTGTTGTTCGATATGGCGATACCGTGGCCCTTTGTACCGCGACCCTTGGCGAAGCACGCGAGGACGCTGGATTCTTCCCTTTGAGCGTTGATTTTGAAGAACGTATGTACGCCGCGGGCCGTATCAAAGGCTCACGTTTCATCAAACGCGAGGGTCGTCCAACCGATGAAGCTGTGCTTTCTGGTCGCCTCATCGACCGTGCCGTTCGTCCACTTTTTCCATCCAATCTTCGCAACGAAGTAGCGGTTGTCACGACCGTCTTTTCTCATGACCAAGAAAATGATGCAGATATTCCTGCACTCATTGGCGCTGCTTGCGCCCTCGCTATTTCCAACATTCCGTGGCAAGGCCCCATCGCCGCGGTGCGCATTGGTCGTAAAGACGGCAAGCTTATTCTTATGCCTACCTATGCAGAAACAGATGCCGGAGAGCTTGATCTTGTGGTAGCAGGAACCTCTCAAAAAACGGTGATGGTAGAGGCCGGGGCTTCTTGCGTACCAGAATCCATCGCTCTTGAAGCTATGAAGCTCGCTCATGAACATCTAGGCGCTATTATCGATTTGATTTCTCAAGTCCAAAAAGCCGTCGGCAAAACCAAAATAGATCTCGACGCTCCAAAAAATGAGGAGGACGCCGCCAAACGTGTAGAACTCCAGGCACTTCACGATAAAGTTCGCCTATTTTTGACAGATAAATCAGGCCTTCTCTTTGTAGAACCTCTTAAATCTAAAGCGGATCGTAAAGCTGCGGTAAGTCGCCTCAAGAAAGAAGTAGAAACGTATCTCATCGCCGAAAGCATCGGAAAAGATATGCGCAAAAAGGCAGATGTCGTCATTGAGACGTTTGTGGAAGCAGAAATCACCAAGCAGATTCTGGACACGGGTCGCCGTGCGGATGGCCGTTCTCTCACCGAGATTCGAGATCTCGGTGCCATGATCGGTGTTATTCCACGTACGCATGGCTCAGGTCTCTTTCAACGTGGCTCAACGCAGGTGCTCTCGAGCGTCACTCTTGGTGCTCCTGGAATGGAGCAAACGCTCGATACCATGGAATTCCAAACCACAAAACGCTATTTCCATCACTACAATTTTCCTAGCTACTCCGTGGGTGAAACCAAGCCAAATCGAGGCCCTGGTCGTCGTGAGATTGGCCACGGCGCTCTTGCAGAGCGCGCCCTCTTACCGGTGATGCCCACGAAAGAACAATTCCCCTATACCATCCGCACAGTCTCTGAAGTGCTTGGCTCCAATGGTTCTAGCTCGATGGGCGCCACCTGTGGATCGACGCTCGCCCTTATGGATGCTGGGGTTCCTATCAACGCTCCTGTCGCCGGCATTGCAATGGGGATGGCAAGCGATGAAAAAAATGGTCGCTACCAGGTGATCACAGATTTACAGGACCTCGAAGACGGGGAAGGCGGGATGGACTTTAAAATCGCCGGTACTCGTACTGGAATTACCGCCATCCAAATGGATACAAAAACCTCTGGTTTGCCCTGGCACGTGGTAGAACAAACCTTTGCACAGGCTCTTGTCGCACGTCTCGAGATCCTGGATCTCCTCGAACAAACTATCCCTGCCCCGCGCAAAGAACTTTCCAAGTACGCCCCGCGCATCGTCTCATTTATGATCAACCCAGATCGTATCCGCGATGTCATTGGCCCTGGCGGCAAAATGATCAACGAAATCATCGCCATGCACAAAGTTGAAATTGATATCGAAGACAACGGGATGGTGATGGTCACCGGCAACAAACCAGAGTCGCTAGAAGCTGCTGTGGAGTGGATCAGACAGCTTACCCGCGAGGTAAAAGCTGGGGAAACCTTCCGCGGAAAGGTCACTCGGCTGATGGATTTTGGGGCATTTGTCGAGATTCTTCCAAAAGTAGAAGGCCTGGTTCACATTTCAGAAATGGCGCCGTATCGCGTAGGAAAAGTTCAGGATATTGTGAATGTTGGTGATACAGTCAACGTCATCGTTCATGAAATTGACTCCCTCGGCCGGGTAAACCTATCCATGAAACGCGCCGAAGGTAACACCTATCCTCCCGCCCCCGTAGAGACCGCTCGTCCAAGCCACGATGATCGTCCTCGCCCTCCTCGCACCCCTTTTGGCGGAGGAAAACCATTTCGTCCACCGACAAATCCAACAGCAAAAGAGGTGTAGAATGTGGGGGCGTTAGGAATCCATTGACTTTCCTCAAAAATCCTGGTAGAATACCCTCAATAAAATATCAGAAGAGTCGTCGAACTTCCCGTATTTTAGTCATAATTAACCTTAAGTAAGCTCTACATTCCTATGAATGGTATCATCAAGACCCTCACCGACCGCGGTTTCGGCTTCATCACCCCAGAAGGACAGTCCAAGGACGTGTTTTTTCACAGCGATGCTCTCGTCGACGTCATGTTCGATGAACTTCGCCAAGGCGATGCAGTCACGTTCGAAGTCGAAGACTCTCCAAAGGGTCCTCGCGCTGTCAACGTCCGCCGCGCCGTCGCACAAGTCCAATAAGGCTTTTGCAGAAAAAACCTCTCTTCATCGAGAGGTTTTTTGTTTCTGTGCCCTTGCCAATACGTGAAAAATATGCGGAGATGCTTTTTCTGCAGCGCACGTCCGTGCTGCAGAAGCCGAAGGAGACACCATGAAACACGCACAAGGTTTATTCACATATCTCAAACTCATCATTCCCGGCGCTCTTTCGGAAACGGCCAACGGCAAAGAGGAGGTCGAGGCCGCCACCGACATTCTGATCGATGCCGTTGTCACCATCAGGAGAAGAGGCGGAGATCTCGTCTTGCAGCACTGGCACACCAGAAAGGGCGTGCGACTGCCCTCTACCCCTAAAGAACTATTGTTGGCGATGCTCAATCATGGCAACCAAGGGTTCGCCGGTGATCAGGATTTCTTTTTTGAAACCGTCGATCAGGATTTCCCGCAGCGGATCTGCCTTGATCTCTCCGAGTACTTCAGGCGCGTCATCGGAGAGGCCTGCTACCAGATCCTACGTGGTGACAAGATCACGAACGGCTACCTCAACATCGCCAAAAACCACATCAAGGCTCGCCTCGGCGAACAGAAGTAGCCCCACCAACTGCTCCACCATACTTTCTCCACCAGCCTCGTCGCTCTGCGTCGGGGTGTTTTTTTTGGTGGGCTGCCGTGCGTCTTGTTCGAACCCATTTCTTGCAAAAAATGACGCGGGCAAATAAAATTTGGTATATTAAGCCTGTTACCAACGGAAAAGATCACCCTATAAGGTTCCGTCCTTATGGGGCCTTTTCTTTTTTGAGGCCAACCTTCTCCTTAAGGTCGTTCATAAAACGGAGATAGGGACAACACATCTTTAGACGAAGGAGGGCAGAATATTTCTGACGATTTGGAATGAGCACGGCAGCGAGCTTCTTCTGTTTCGCAAGATAGTACACTAGGCAGTAAAAATCGCCATCGCCAGTTACAACGATCGCCTGATCATATTTCGGATACTCAATCATAGCGTGGAGCACAAGCTCGGCGTCACAGTTGCCTTTCGTCGTTCCGTTCTTGTACTTGAGGGTGGGTTTAAAAATACTCATCAATATTCAACAACTGTCTTCCTCTTTCAACATACAACAAAACCACCTTGCGGTGGTTATTGTTGGTGGTGGACCCTAAGGGATTTGAACCCTTGACCTCTTCCATGCCATGGAAGCGCTCTACCAACTGAGCTAAGAGCCCCTAGAAACGTTACGAGTGTGGCAAAGATCTCCCTAGCCGTCAACCGCAAATCGTAAACACTACCTGTGGACTTGCGCAGACTTTGCTCGTCTTAAAACAGCTTAGCTTCCCCGCTGCATGCGTCGCCAGATATTTGCCGCTCCGTGTGCTTGTTTCATGTGAGACACGAGCGCATGCATAATTACTGGGTGCGCGTCATGCTCTCTTGCCTTTTCTACGCGTGTTTCCCAAAATTGCGCAGTGGATGGTAGGCACCCTCCTAAATACTGGTCCCGTTCTGGGAAAGAATCCACCGGTTTTTGCTCCGACGAGTCTGTCGAGGAATGGAGCGTTACAAGCATCTCATCCTCATGGAGAACGCCACGGATACGTAACTCCGAATCCACCATCTCGGATCGCTGTGCCTCTTCGACGTCAAAAGGCGGCTCTGCACCGAGCACCTGTCGTTTCCTCCGTACCCAATCACGCCATTCACTCAAGAGTTCCGCCGTGTCCATCTCCGCCACCTCGATCCGTGCTAAAATACGGTGCCATTTTTGTTGTTCTGCCTCGATCCTCAAACCCTCTGCACGCGTTCCTGTGCACCGCCGAATACGCTCAGCAACGATATCAAGCTGCTTTTCTGTTCGCTTTACAAACTGCTCAACCCTTTCTGCGAGCACACGTTCACGTTTTACATATTCACTTCGTACCACCTCTGCTTCATGCATCAAGCCACCGCCGTGACATGACGGCGGTACGCTTCTACGCTTTCGTATCCAAGCAAAGAGCGGCATACGAGTCATTATTTTTGATTACTGACTTTTGCTTCTAACACCTGCAACCGTTTTTGTACCGCCGTATTTGTTGGCACGCTGGCAGCCACAATCCGCAACTGCTCAACAGCAGCAGCGAATCTACCCGCCTCCTCATATAAAGAGGCGATTTGGAACCGTGCCCGAACGTGTGTCGCATCCATTTGGATCACCCGTTCAAACGCACCCATCGCATGAGAACGATCTCCTACGCGCCCGTACAGCACACCAAGTTCAAAAAATCGATCCGCACGCACATCTTCCGCCGCCACCTTTTCCAGATAAGGGAGAGCCTCCGCCGTTTTTCCTGCACGATCAAGCACAACGGCAAGGTGATATTCGGCTGGAACATAATCTGCTTTCAGCCCTACAGCTCGCTCCAACCATGCCCGGGATTGAGACAATGCCTCCCTTTCATCCTGTGCCGCTTTGCGTGCCGCTTCTACATCTTTAGCATCTAACATCATGCGCGCTCCCTCTGCTCGTGCCAAAAAGAGTTTGCCGATCTCAGTTGGATATAAAGGATTTTGCGGATCACGCGCAATCGCCTCTTGATAGTTCTTGATAGCAAACCCATCTGCTCCACGGGTAAATGGTTCGATGCTGGCGTAGACGCGTCCCGCATGAGACCAATTTGCTGCATTGGCAGATCCTAGATGCGTCGCCTCTAAAGCTGCGTCCACCATCTTTGCGACATCATCTCCAACCGCCTGTGCCTGCTCTGCCGGAGGCTTGTCTTTTGTCCGTTGTATCACGCGAACCAAGTAGGCCTCTGACAACATTCGCGCGGATAGATCGTCCCATGGATGTACCGTCCGAATTGCCTGTACACGCTCAACCACCTCATCCACAGACAAGCGCCCTGTTTGATACGCTTCGATCGTGTGAGCAAGTCCTACTTCCGCCCACAAAGCCTGCCCACCCAATATCCACAAAGCAAGGACAAAAAATCCCATCAAAACCGTTTTTATAGGAAAAATAATCGCAAATACACCACGCGCCCCATCCAACACCACGCGCTTTCGCGCGCCGAAGCCGAGCAAACATCCGGTAAACAACCAAAAGATCACTTGATGCGAAAGATTGAAGTTGTAGACCGTCATCGCCACCACGAGCGCCACCCATCCAGCAAATGGTAGGAGCGCTGCGTACCAACCGTCCTCCTGAATTGATCCTCGTCTCGCGACAAAAACTTCACGCATCGTTCCGAGAAATGTCGAGAGCAATACAAGAAAAAAACTGATCGCTCCCACGATCCCTGTGGTCGCAAGCAACGTGAGCACGACCGAGATCCCTCGATCAAAGGATGTTGCCCAAAATGGCGAAAGATTGACGCTAGGCAGGCGATGTAATGCCTGTATGTAGATCCACGTTCCTGGCCCCGTCCCGAACAATGGGTGTGCAAGCAGCGTTTGTTGTGTGATACCCCAAGAGGCGACCTGCGATAAAGAGATTTCGGAAGGAAGCAACGCTCGCCATGACGGAGAAAACAGAAGATATCCGAACGCTATGATAAAAATCGCAAAGGGAACGCACATTCGTACGTATGCTTTTGGTTGATGAAACATTCTCGCTGTCCACCCTGCGGACAACAGAACTAATACGCCGATGAGTACCATCATCCATGCGATCCAAAAATTAACAAGAAGCAGGATAGCGAGCGAGACACCCATCACAAGCCACACGCAGGCACGCGCGATAAAACCAACCGGACGCTCTGCACGAAAGAGACATTGGAGACTTCGACAACCATGCAAGACCAGCCCCGCAGCAATCACGAGCGCCACCGCCATCCATACAGAAAGCGCGTAGGCGCTCCCCGTCGCCATAAGTGGCGAACGTTGAATCAAGAACCATAAACCCGGAATACCAACCCCTAAGCAACCCACGAAAAAGAAAAAAATCACGTTGTATACCTGCGCGGCCGTCCTGGTACGCTCTGCAATCAACCAGGCAAAGGCAATAAGGGCGCAAATCGTAGAAGCAGCCCACGCCCGTTGTCCAAATTGACCGACGAATGAGAGGTACGGATGGATGGAGAGAGCGGCAGAAATCAACATGACACATCCAAAAGCTAGCAAGCATACGCGTGACCATCCTACAGCCACTTCCGCGCGCTGCTCTATAACCGCTTTCAAAGACCACGCCAAAAGCGCTACGCTTACAAACGCACATAAAACGGCCTGTTTATACAGCTCACTCATCTCAAAACTCCCTGCCATGAGTCCAGGCACGATGACGATCGTGAGCCCAAGACAGGCATCTACCAAAAAATCAAAAGAGCGCGCCCACCGCGTTCGTGCAGGCGACAAAAGGACATGAGAAGGTGGCATAGAACCTCTTCAGTATAGCACATCAAAAAACGTCTCCTATTTTGTCACGTTTACGATCATTCAGCCCTCGAGGGCGTGCTCCCGGAAGCATCGCTTGCAGACACTGTAGGTTCTGTAGTCACGGCACCCGAAACGCTCCCCGTCGACGAATCTGTGGGCGGAACCGCTACGGGCTCTGTCCCAGTTGCGCTTATGCTTACTGCTGTGGTCGTGGTCATCTCGTGATTCGTGGTAACAACCGGAACTTGTACGCTGTTCGTTGATATGATTGGCGTTGGCACCACATCCGCCGTACTTGTTGCGACCGTCTCCGTCACCGCTTCGCCGGTCGTTGGATTCACAAGCGCATACGTTCCGTCTGAAAGATAGATTTTTGCACCCGTTCGAGTCCCCTCGACGCTCCAGGTAAACGTCACGTCTCGTGTCTGCACTTCGTTCATGAACACATCAAACCCAATGTCTGTGTAGTTATCCGTCCACCAACCACCATGCACCTGTCCACGAGGGGTAACTTGGATATTTGGAAAGCTGAGGACCGAATCGTACGCCACGTGCACACGCTTTGCACCGCTCACGATCGAAGCAAATCCACGATAGGAGGTAGAGTCGTCTGCGTGCACCATGGTCGGCGCAGATACGGCCGGAGCCGCTTGCGTCGCTACAGGCTGTACGATGGCCCCAGGCCCACCCCACCACCCCGGGTTCACGAACACCTCGATCTTGCCAACGATCGCCGCGTCATATTTCTCAAGCGCTAATCCAATGATTGGCCCCGCTTTTGTGGCTTTGACCGCCGTTCCAGGGATGGTCGATGGAGCGAGCGCATCTCCAACCTTAATCGCTCCATTCATCGTCGAAACTTTCGTCGGTACACGCCCAGCGAGGGCAATAGGATAGGTGTCTGGTCCGGGCTTCCCTGCCACAAATGCAGGCCGCGTCGAGACGATCCCCATCAAAAGTCCTGTTTCGTTCAACGAACGTTGCACATGAAACTGTCCACGATCGCTGGCAATGACGAGGTCGCCCGTATCAAGCGCATCTGGTGAATAGTAACGTTCTGCAAAATCATATGAGTCGTTGGCCTGCCACCCATCCGCGTTTGTCGCCATGTATTGTGTCGAGGTGCTGGTATCATCCAAGAAAATGTATTTGGAATGTTGCGCCGTGCCACGACCAGATGGATAGATATGTCCACCAACCACCAAGTCACCGGCAATCGTAGCCGTACCAAGTTGGTCGATAGCAAACACGCTTGACGAAGAGGCGTTGCGAATGACGAAGGCCGATGAAGTCGCCGTGACTACGTTTGTGATCAAGCTAAACGCCGGCTGTGTCACCGCCGCACCATTCCAAGCACTGCCACGAAAGGTCAACCCCCAAGAATCCACGGTCGGGGAAAGAGCTGTCGCTGTCCCTCGTGAATCAACCACCAAGTTATCACTCAATCGTGCCACAGCTCCATCTGTATTCAAGATCGTCCCCGCCGAATACCCCGTTTTCACAAACACCTCAATCGTCGAAGTCGCCGCAGCCGCTTCCAGTGCATATCCGAGTATCATCCCCGGCTTTGTTGCCTTCATGGCAACCCCAGGATATTCGGAGGTAGTCAGAGGATCTCCGATAGCAATTGCGCCATTTGTGGGGGAGAATTTGGTGGGGACACGACCAACGAGGGCTACCTTTACTCCACCACCCGTCCCAAGCAAGAAGCCTGGATGCGTAGAGACAACACCCATAGCATGTGCGTCATATCTCGTTCCACTACTTTGGGCAACAGTGCCAGAAACGCTGCCAAACACGAGCACATCACCATCTTCCGTTACCCCTTCTTCAGGATAAACCTCTGCCAAGTCGAACCGATCAGCCCCAATCGTATCATCCGCGATGATGCTAAATGCTGTGCCCGTGGCGGACATCGAAGGGCAGAAGCCTCCAACGCGCGATAGACATAGACCACCACGTTTGGTTGCCCCCCATGTATAATTCACGACCATGGCATAGTCCGCTGTACCCGTTGCCGTCACATCATCGCCAACCAACAGACGATCTGCATAAGCGCCCCAAGAACCACCATTCACCGTATGATCTGCACGATTCACGAACCGTGCTCCGATTCCTGTTGTAGAGGCAGCGACCGCACTCGCACCAAATGCCATGATTCCCTGCCCAACGTTTATATTCCCATTTAGAAACAAGTTTCCACCAATTCTTCCATCACCAGATACCGCGAGTTCTCCGGCTCGCAAGCTTGATATATTAGCATTCGCCGCTTCAATTCCGCCAAGATCAACGATACTCGTCACTTTTGGCGCCGCTTCGCCAGCGACATACGCATATCGACCAACTACCTGAACCGCACCGAGAGACGTGCCTGTAAAGATAAACGTCTTAACCAATGACGGAGCTGTTGGAACAGAGACATCTACCGCCTCAAGGGCGACACTGGTACCAACAGCGTATAAATAATTCCCCTGGATCGCTAATCCATCCGGTAGTGCCGCGATTCCTCCCAAAGAAAAAGAGGTGATCTTATATGGTGTCGTCGTTGCAGATAGAACCTGTACACTAGCCGAGTCCGCATCCGACACATACATATAATTTCCCTGCCCAACAATCGTATTTGGTTTAAATCCAGTCGCCGTATACGTGCCAACAAGTGGCAATACGCCTGACGGATCACTCACGTCGTATACATACACTTTTGAACCAGCTGGTGCCGTCATGTACGCATATCTCCCGATAACCGCAACATCTGCCATCGCCTCGACAGAAAGCGAGTGCGCAACTAAACGTGGACCCGTTGCATGACCCAGATCAAAAACCTTGAGTCCTCCACCGGAAACGCCACCTTCTGCCACATAGGCATAGCGTCCTTGAATCTCAATAGATGTTGGCCCCAGCACATTCGTGAGTGTTTTTTCTATAAATGGGCTCATGGGATTTGCGATATTCACTACGTAAATGGCGGGTATCGCCGTTGCCGTAATGTAGGCATAGTCTCCATACACAGCGACATCTTGATTGTTACTTCCAACCACGAGAGAGCCTACAGCAATCGGATTGACTGGATTACGCACATCGACAATATTCAGAGCTCCATCCGAGACGCTGTACGCATAATCACCGACCACTTGGACGCCCAGTACCCCTTGTCCTCCAAAACCAGAATAGGTAGATCTCGTGATCCAATTAGATGCGCTGGATATCTTTTGATTAAGCTGGTCCCGTACATCCAGTATCGTCGTTGTTGTATTTCGTAAATATCCATCAAACCTATTACTGCTGCTTCCTAAACTCGTTGCACCATCAGAGCTACCAAGCACAAAGCCTGATCCTGGGCTGAACGATATGTTGGTGCCACTTAGCAAGCTCATCGCTTGTCCTGTGCGAAACGTCATCCCATCATTCGCGTTCATTGTAAATGTTCCGGTACTTGTCACCACAAAGTTTCCCGTCGTGTTTACAATCGATGCGGCGTTGTAGTAGGTCGATCCTGTGCCAGCGATGAATGATCCGTTCGTGTAGACGCTTGAGGCGGATCCTATGTTTCCACCGACGAACATATCATCACCATCCATGATAAAGCCTGCATGTGTTGCAATGTCTCTACTTGATGTACCCACCAACAAATTTCCCATGATACTCGAAGTGGTGTTCGTTGCACTCACCGAGAATCCTCCTTGCGAGCGAATCCCCCCAAATCCGACCTCAAGCGCATCACCAACATCAAGGTTGTGCCCAATCTTTCCATCAGCCAATACTTGCAACATACCAATATTCGCCGCACCAACTTCGATACCAGCCGCTTCGATACCAGGAAGTTTGTAGACAAGAAGACGATTGTTGGCGGCATCACTCACAAATGCATATCTTCCACGAATGGAAACACCTCCTGGAATAATCCCTCCAATGGATTGTACAAGTTGAGGAGCGGCGAGGTTTGCAACATCTACAATTTGCAATCCTGTTGAGGTCGTTGCGAGAAATAGATAGCGCCCATATATCGCCATTGCCTGTGTTGTTGTTACACCAAAATATCGAGTCACGGATGGCGATGAGGGGATGGAACCATTAATCACATCCACCCCCAACGCACCGCCGACAAACGCATACGATCCTTGTGTAACCACATCTGCAGACCCTGAATTCACCGCGCCGCTCAACACATGTGGATGATACGGATCCGTCACTTCGTAGACAGATGTATTCTCCGTTCCAGAATCCGTGATGTAAGCATAACGGCCCGAAACGGCGATGCGCGTGGGGACGCTGCCAGATGTGGCTATTGCTGCTATCTGACGTGGTCTATCCGGGTTTGCGACATCCACGATTCTCAATGCATTTCCACCGGTTACTACATAGGCATATCCTCCTTGAACCGCAATGCTTTGTGGAGCGCCTGTAAAACCAAGCGCCGCACGAAAGGTGACGAGCCCATCGCGTAGATCATAAATACGTATCCCTTTTGGACCGGACAGCGTCAGAAAAAGAAGATGTCCTTGCAAAAAGCCGCCTGTGAGCCCCGTGTCACCTGCAGAATACACCCCTCGACTCACCGGACGCGTAGAGCTCGCAATATCAAACACGGTAAATTGATCCGTAGCTTTATGGAGTACAACCGCATAGCGATCATCCGTAAACACCGCGCTCGTCCCCGTGGCGGAGGCCATAGCCACGGCTGCTACCTGTGAAATCTGCGAATCCGTCCGGATTAATGCCAGCCCATCGTCCGTTACGATATGACGTGCAAAAAGATTCGTCGTTGTCGCACTCGTTCCACTTGCATTTTGGAACTCGAGCGAGCTGGTATACAGATTCGTCGTTGTTGCATTCGTCGTGGTTGTATTAAGAAATTGCCCGTTAAAACGGTTGGAGATACTCCCAAGACTCGTGGCTCCGTTCGCCCTCCCCAATACAAATCCAGAGCTTGGACCAAACGTCACATCGTTGTTTGCATTCAGCGTCAAGCTGCCTGTGCTCGTCACGGTATAATCCCCCGTCGTGTTCACGATCGACGCCGCGTTGTAATACGTCGAACCCGTTCCTGCAATGAATGCTCCATTGGTGTACACGCTCGATGCGGATCCCATATTGCCGCCTACGAACATATCATCTCCATTCATCACAAATGATGGATGCATCGCCACACTCACCGTCGAGGTGCCCACGGTAAGATTACCAGTAATAGACGAGGTGGTATTCAGCGCATTCACCGAAATAGGCCCGATGGAAGCAAACCCACCTTTGCCTACTTGAAGAGATCCACCCACATCCAAATTCTGCCCTATCCTTTGGTTCGAAAGGACCTGCAATTGACCAATTTCCGCACTTGAAAAATATCCTCCCGTCGCCTCGATACCCGGCAAACGGTACACGCGGAGAAGATTATTTGTTTCTGCGTCTATCACATAAAGCAATCGTCCTTTCACAGCCAGAGCAACAGGATTCGCAGCCGCTATCGCCAATGATCCACGTAAAACAATCAGGGCCGGATTAGACGTGTCATAGACAGAGACCCCCGCCGCCGTTGTAACAAACATCTCTCTTCCAAACACGAACAAAGAGCGAGGACTCGTAATCTCTACATCCACAGATGCTAAAGGAACAGAAGGATCACTGATTAAAATAGCTCTTGCCCTCGCGACCCCCAAGACATACGCATAATTTCCCTGTGCCACAACATCTTTTGGTCCTTCGCCGGCAGATAACGGAGCATCGATCACTGCCCCAGGTACCGCTGGATTACTCAGGGAAAATACGCTAAAACGATCTGTGCTCTCGTTTACAACATATAGAAACTTATCTTGAACGGACAGAGCTTTTGGATCATCGAGGAACGCATGAGCGAGACTAGAGGCAACAAGTAGAACAGACGAATCTGCGATATCTACGGTGACCAAACGATTAGGTGAACGAGTGGTTATGTAGGCATATCTCCCTGAAATAGCTATATCTGTAGGTGTCCCACCAACCGACACACTCTTCTCGCTCTCTGCAAAAGGCCGCACACGAAACGTGCCGTCAACATGCACGGTATAGATCGTTCCATTTCTGACCGCCATAGCCGTCGGCACAGAATTATATGTGACGACAGAGGCAAGTCCTGGTGGCGTGGAAGACGCTGCATGGAAAAACCGTACTTGGCTGGTCGAGGTATTCATCACATACACAAATCGATCATCAACAACCACATCGCGAGGTGATGTGCCAGCGGCAACACTGCCAAGCGAAGTCATAGATGAGCCACTTACAACGTCCGCATACAACCCAGCAAAAACACGAGCATTCGTCGTCGTCACATTGGCACCTAACGCATTCGCAAACTGAATGAAGCTTGCATAGCTATTGGTGCTTGTGCTGTTTGTTCCAAGAGCGTTGCCATATTGAGAGAAGCTTGCATAACTATTTGTCGTTGTGGCATTTGTGCCAAGTGCATTCACAAACTGTGCAAATGTGGCGTAGTTGTTGGTTGTCGTAACACTCACACCATTCGCTGTACCAAAGCCAAGGAGCGAGGTGTATAGATTCGTGCTTGTGGTATTTGTTCCTGTGGCGTTGGTCCAGACAAGAGAGGATGCGTTGAGGGTGGTGGCGGTAAGGGCTGTAAGAACAGCGTTCGCTGCGTAGAGAACCGTTGACGACACACTTCCTGCCACCGATATACTGCCAGCAAATGTAGAAGTGCCACTTCCTGTCACGCCTAAATATGTCGATGTTGTGTTGGTACCAAGAGCGTTGCCATATTGAGCATAGGTAGCATACGAGTTTGTAGATGTGACATTCGTGCCAAGTGCATTACCAAACTGTGCAAACGTCGCATAACTGTTTGTTGTGGTCACATTGGCACCTAACGCATTCGCAAATTGAATGAAGCTTGCGTAGCTATTCGTGCTTGTGCTGTTTGTTCCAAGAGCGTTGCCATATTGAGAGAAGCTTGCATAACTATTTGTCGTTGTGGCATTTGTGCCAAGTGCATTCACGAATTGTGCAAATGTGGCGTAGTTGTTGGTTGTCGTAACACTCACACCATTCGCTGTACCAAAGCCAAGGAGCGAGGTGTATAGATTCGTGCTTGTGGTATTTGTTCCTGTGGCGTTGGTCCAGACAAGAG